>Ga0111171_1031_pt1 | contig 19064 bp, 19 predicted proteins | sample DeeMarSWOR324_28_FD_80232 | JGI IMG/M metagenome (GOLD analysis project Ga0111171, IMG submission 80232) | Acidithiobacillales bacterium SM23_46 | reverse complement strand
CTGACGATGCGATTGCGAATCGGGAAATTCTCCGGCCGCGGCGCGGTACCGAGCGGAAATTCGGAAAGCAAGGCACCTTGTTGCGCTATAGCGTGCGCAAGCTCCCGATGCCGCGCCGGATAAACGCGATCAAGCCCCGTACCCATGACGGCGATCGTCGCTGCCCCCGACTCGAGTGCACCGCGGTGTGCCGCGGCATCGACACCGAGGGCCATACCACTTGTGATCACGAGCCCGGCCTGGGCAAGCTCGTGCGCGAAGGCCCGGGCATTCTCGCGACCAGCGGCGGTGGCATTGCGCGACCCGACCACCGCAAGTTGGGGAAGCGAGAGCACCGCTCGTTCCCCGATTACGAACAGGGCGACGGGTGGATCGGGAATCTCCCGCAGCAACCGCGGATAGTCCTCATCGAACCAAGTCAGCAGCTGGCGGCGGGGTTCATTGAACCAGGCGAGGTCCGTCGCCAGCTGTTTCTCGTCGGGTTCGGCGCGCAGTGCCGCAAGCGCCTGGGGCGCGTCGGCGAGTAAGCGCGCCAGCTGGCCGCGTGCCGACTCAAACAGCGCCTCAAGGGAGCCAAAATGATTGAGAAGCTCGAGGCGCCGGCGGGCGCCGATGCCGGGCACACGCAGAAAGCGCAGCCACAGCGCCAGAGCAGGAGCACTCGCAGGCGCTCGGCCGGCGTCGTGCCCGTGCTCGCTCACGCGCCCGACCTAGGGGGTGACGACCGCGTCGTTCAGGTTCACCGGGCGGATCGAGTTCATGATCAGTCCGTAGCTCACCTTCTCGAAGGTCCGAAACACCATGAGCAGGCCCGACTGCTCATCGGGCAGCTTGTAGTCGCGCCGCCGGACCGGGTCGCGGTGAGTGCCGGCATTGCGCATGATCCGCAGCACATGTCCCTCTTCGATGCCTTCGCGCTCGCCAAGCGATAGTGTCACGACCGTAAATGAACCAATTTCCGAGATGGCGTTTGGTGTATTAATGATATAGCCACGCACCTTGTTTTTCGGTGCATGCGGGTAATAGTGCGGCAAGCCGGCGATCTTGGGCGCAACCATCAAACGATCGGTTGGCAGGATCTCCTGGGCGACTTTCGTGACGATGAGCTTGGCCGGGTCGCCCGGCTCGAGCAGTTGCGCCTCGCCCAGATACTGTGCCTCGTAGGCGAGCAACTCGTTGGTATCCGGATGGCGCAGCGCCTTGCCCTGGCGAACGATGTAGTAATACTCCTGCTCCGCATTGCGCTTCAGGCCGCGCGCGTAAAACTCGCTGTTATCGGCGAGCGCGATGCGGTCATCCAGACCGACTGTGACATAGCCGGCGTCATCGAGCTCGCGCTTGCCAACGATCATCGGTCGAGATAGAAACGGCGCAATTGCGTCCGGCGGGATGGTAGGAATAGCGGCTTCGAGTTCGCTAACGTGGATCCTTGGGCTGAGCTTGACGGTGCGGCCGTCGCTCGGCAAAGGCGCCGGTTCTGCTGGTACCCCTGGAACCGTTGGCTGCCCGGAATCGGCGCGCAGAAGCGCGAGCTCTGGCTTGCCATCCACCCAGCGCATAACAATCACGTCGCCGGGGTAGATCAGGTGGGGGTTCTTGATCTGCTCATTGATCTTCCAGATGCGCGGCCAGTGCCAAGGGGTCTGCAGAAACTTCGTGGCAATATCCCATAGCGTGTCACCCTTCTGGACCACGTAGCGCTCTGGCTGATCCGGCCGCACCTGAACTTCGTCCGCCCAGGCCAACGGCCCGATCAAAAGCATCATTAGAATAAGGGGGATAGCTCGGTGGCGCAGAAGCGACATGGGTGGGTTTTCCCGTATAATCTCTGGTCAGAGTGTAGTCCACGGTTTCGGCAAAAACCATTCGGTAACCGACCCGTTTTACCTTGTTTTTCAGCGATCTTGGGATCGTTAGTGAACCACTTTAGTAAGCATTGGTCGATAACGCAAACGACCTGAACCCATGGCGCTTCGCACTATCTTGCATTATCCGGACCCGCGCCTGCGCCGCCGCGCCAAGCCGGTTGCCGAGGTCAATGAAGAAATCCGCCGGCTTGTCGATGACATGGCGGAAACGATGTATGCCGCCCCCGGCATTGGGCTTGCTGCCATTCAGGTGGACGAGGCCAAGCGCATTCTGGTCATCGATATCTCGGAGAGCCGCGACCGGCTTCAGGTGTTCATCAATCCGGAGATCGTGGACCACGATGGCGAGCAGACCTTCGAAGAGGGCTGCCTCTCGGTGCCTGGCGTGTTCGACGAGGTCACACGGCCGGCGTTCGTGAAGGTGCGCGCGCTCGACCGGGATGGCAAACCGTTTGAATTGGAGGCGCACGGGTTGCTTGCCACGTGCATCCAGCACGAGATCGATCACCTCGAAGGCAAGGTGTTCGTGGACTATCTCTCGCGCCTCAAGCAGACACGCATCCGCAAGAAGCTCGAAAAGCAGCAGCGCCTCGCGATGTAGCCGCCGTGTCGCGGTGCCCCTCTGCGCGCGTCGTCACAATTGAAGGGCTTCCGCAGCGATGAACCTCCTTTTTGCCGGCACTCCCGCTTTCGCCGTCCCGGCGCTGGCCGCCTTGCAGGCGGCCGGTCACCGAGTGCTTGCGGTTTACACCCAACCTGATCGACCGGCCGGGCGTGGGCGACACCTAAACGAGAGTGCGGTCAAGCAGTATGCGAAATCGCACGGTCTGGAAGTGCGTCAGCCGCCAGATCTTAAGGGCTGCGCGCGAGAAATCGCAGCCCTGGCGCCTGATGCGATGATCGTGATCGCCTACGGGGTACTGCTGCCGCCCGACATTCTCGCCATACCGAAGCACGGCTGCATCAACGTGCACGGCTCACTTCTGCCGCGCTGGCGCGGCGCCGCGCCGATCGCGAGGGCGCTCGAAGCAGGCGACTCCGTGACGGGCGTGACCATCATGCAGATGGATGCCGGTCTGGATACCGGTCCGATGTTGCTCAAACGCGAAACGCCCATCGACGAAACTGACACCGCCACCACCTTGCACGATCGCTTGTCCGTGTTGGGCGCTGGTGCGCTCATTGAAGCGCTCGAGCGTCTTGAGCGCGGCGCGCTTTCCCCCGAAACACAGGACAACGCGCTTGCCTGTTACGCGCGCAAGCTAAGAAAGGAAGAGGGCATCATCGACTGGACGCAACCGGCTACGGTATTGGCACGACGGGTGCGCGCGTTCAATCCGTGGCCGGTTGCGAACACTCGTATGGCCGGGCGTGGTCTTCGTGTCTGGGAAGCGCACAGCAGCGACGACAATCGCGATTCAACCCCTGGCACCATCGTTTCGGCGGACGCTAACGGCATCAACGTCGCCTGCGGCAGTGGCATGTTGATTCTTACCCGTGTACAGGCCGAAGGCGGCAATCCCCTGTCGGCCGCCGAGTTTCTGAATGGGCATCGGCTTCGCGCCGGCGACCGGCTCGGTACTAACCATGGCGCCAGCTGACGGCGCTGCTGCCGCCGCACGTGCCGCCGCCGCACGCGTCGTCACGGAAGTTGCGCGCCAGCGTCGCTATCTCGATGAAGCCCTCGCACAGGTTTTGGCTCAAGGCGACGGCGACTCTATTCGGCCGCTCGTCCAGGAGGTCGCCTACGGCACTTTGCGTTGGTATCACGCGCTTGATGCAATCGCCACACAACTGCTGCGCGAGCCACTTAAATCGCGTGACGCCGACGTGCATGCCTTGTTGCTCGGCGGTCTTTATCAGCTGCGTCATATGCGCACCGCGCCGCACGCCGCCGTGGACGAGACTGTGCGCGCGGCCAGGATTCTCGGCAAGGACTGGGCGCGCGGCCTGCTAAATGCCTGCCTACGCAGCTACCTGCGCCAACGCGATTCGCTCGAGGCCACTATCGCCCGGAGCACTGCCGCGCGGCTCAGCCACCCGGTATGGCTGCTGGCGGCGCTGCAGGCAGCTTACCCCGAGCGATGGGAGTCGATTGCGGCGGCGAACAACGAGCGCCCGCCAATGACGTTGCGAGTGAACGGCGCGCGTGTATCCCGTGATGACTACCTCGCGCGCCTCGCCGGGCGCGGCGTTGGCGCTCTGCCCACAACGCTGGCACCGAGCGGCATCGTGCTGCAAGCGCCACTGCCGGTTGACCAGCTGCCAGGCTTTGCCGAGGGATTGGTTTCGGTCCAGGATGAAGCTGCCCAGCTGGCTGCGCCGCTGCTCGATGTTCAGGCTGGACAACGTGTGCTCGATCTGTGTGCAGCGCCCGGTGGAAAGACTGCTCATCTGCTTGAATCCGCTCCCGACGCCGGCGAGGTTGTCGCGGTCGACGTGGACGCCGAGCGACTGACGCGATTGCACCAGAATCTGCAACGCCTTGGCCTCAAGGCGCGTGTGGTGTGTGGCGATGCAACCGAACCCTGCGCCTGGTGGGACCAGCAAGGCTTCGACCGAATCCTTCTCGACGCGCCGTGTTCAGCCACCGGGGTAATTCGCCGTCACCCCGACATCAAGTTGCGTCGGCAACCGGAAGATCTTGCGATGCTGGCGGCAACCCAGGGCCATATGCTCGCCCGCGTGTGGCCCTTGCTGAACCGCGGCGGTAAGCTCTTGTATGTGACCTGTTCGGTGCTTCCCGTTGAGAATGAGCAACCCATCGAGCGATTCCTCTCGGCCCATACTGATGCCGAGGCACTGCCGCTTGCCCTCTCGGCGGGCGTCGCACGGGGGCCGGGCCGCCAGCTTCTGCCAGATGGCGACCGTACCGATGGCTTCTACTATGCCTGTATCGCGAAACGCGCCTAGGGTGCTTGGACTGCTGCTGGCGGCACTGTTGCCGCTTGCCGCTCACGGCGAGTTTCGCCTGAGCACGCTGCAGCCCCGGCTCACGGCTGAGACGCTGCAACTCGATGGCGGCTTCGATCTCGGCCTGAGTGCCAAAGTCGAAGAAGCGCTCGGCAAGGGCATTGAGCTGGATGTCCTGATCGACGTTGAACTTGAACGCCCACGCACCTTGCTTTGGAACGAGACCATGCGTGAATGGACCCTGCGGCGCGAGATCCGTTATCACGCGCTTTCCGGACAATACGTGGTGAGCACGGCGGGCGCGCCCGGCGCGGAGAGTTTTACCATTCTCGCCGAGGCGCTGCGCCACCTTGGCGCGTTCGATGCCTTGGCGCTCAAGCTCGATCGGCCACTAAAGGCGGGCACGGATTATCAGGTCCGCGTGCGTGCGCGTCTCGATGTCGAGGCGCTGCCGGCACCACTGCGACCCGTGGCCTATTCGACCCCGGGCTGGCGACTTAATAGCGGATGGAGCGCATGGAAAGTGCCACGCTGAAGCGCGCGCTGACCGGCATCGTTCCACTGACGGTGCTGTCCGGGCTACTGCTTGCTTCGCTCATCCTGATGAGCGCAGCAACGCAACACTCCGAGCTGCTCGGGCGAGTGTACTCAGTGCTGCTGCTCGTCAACGTGCTCGGCATTGTTCTGCTGTTGGCGCTCATCCTTTATAACTTTCTGCGGCTCATCGATCAGTACCGGGCGCGTCAGCCGGGTTCCCGGCTTACCATGCGCCTGCTATTGCTGTTCGTCACGCTCGCCGTGGCTCCCGTGTTGGTGGTTTTCTTCTTTTCGGTACAGACGCTACACCGCGGTATCGACAACTGGTTCGACGTTCGGATCGAGAAGGCGCTGAACGACGCCGTGCAACTTGGACGCACTGCGCTCGATGCGCTCAAGCAGGACTTGCTCAAGAATACCCAGGAGATGGCGGCGGAACTGGAGCGTCTCACGCTTGGCGACGCGAGCGGGTTGGCCGGCATGCGAGCCGTATTACCGACCCTCAGCAATCTGCGCGAGGCCTACGGTGTCGGAGAGATCACGCTGCTCGCGCCGGACGGAAGGATCCTCGCCTCCGCGTCGGAGGTGGCGCTCGAGGGCACGACACTCGCGCCACCGCGCCCGGCCGAAGCGGTGCTGAGCCGTGTACGTCAGGGCGAGACCTATGCAGGCTTCGACGTAGTCGGAAGGAATTCGGTACGGCTGCGCGCCGTGGTGCCGGTCTACGCACGCGACGCGGGGGCCGCGCCGCGCATGCTGCAAGTACTCCAACCCCTGCCGCCACGCTACGCAACGCTGACCGAGAGTGTGCAGTCCGCGTACGCCGAATATCAGACGCTGCTGTTCCTGCGTGGCCCACTCAAGTTCGGGTTTACGTTGACGCTGGGGCTGGTGGCTTTGCTTACCATGCTGGTGGCAGTCTGGGCGGCCATGTTCGTGGCTCGACGTCTGACCGCCCCCATTACCGAGCTCGCCGAGGGCACACGCGCCGTTGCCCAAGGTGACTACCGCCGCGAGCTACCCGTCAGGAGCCACGACGAGCTGGGGGTGCTGGTCGAGTCGTTCAACGACATGACACGGCGCATTGGCCGTGCGCAGTCGCAAACTCGCAAGAGCCAGCAGGAAGCCGTGCGGGCGCGCACCTACGTCGAGACGGTGCTGGCGCACCTGTCCTCCGGCGTACTGTCGTTCGATGCCCGTCACCGATTGCGTACCCATAACGCCGCGGCGGCACATATCCTTGGCATTGAGCTGGAGTCGGCGGCCGGCAAGGCGGCGGACTGGCTCGGCGCCGAGCACCCCACACTCGCGCCATTCGCCGATACTGTGGCAAGTACCATGGCGGCCGGCGACAACGAGTGGCAGGCCGAAGTCACGCTCACTGGCGCTACCGGTCCGCGCATTCTGATGTTGCGCGGCACCTTGCTACCCGGAGTCAGAGCGCGCGCTGGTGGCTATGTCGTGGTCTTCGATGACGTCACGACGCTCATTCAGGCGCAGCGCGAGGCGGCCTGGGGTGACGTGGCGCGGCGCATGGCGCATGAGATCAAGAATCCCCTTACGCCGATTCAGCTCTCGGCGGAACGCATCCGCCACAAGTACCTGCAGCGGCTGCCGGAAGATGAGCAGGCCACGTTGGAGCGCGCCACGCGCACGATTGTTGATCAGGTCGAATCGCTGAAGAGCATGGTCAACGCGTTTTCGGACTATGCGCGTCCGGCTGTGCTCGAGGTTGAATCGGTGCAGCTCAATGATCTGGTGCGTGACGTGGTGGAGCTCTACAAGAGTGATCAAGGGCCGACAACAGACAAGACGCTGCCACTGCGCCCGCCCGAGGGCGCAAAGGGTCGGGCGGCGGTGCTCAAGCTCGATCTGGCCGACGATCTGCCGTTGGTGCGCGCCGACAGCAAGCGCCTGCGCCAAGTGCTACACAACCTCTTGATCAACGCGCGCGATGCTCTGTCGGGTACTCGCAATCCGCAGGTCAGCGTTCGTACCGGACAGGTGATGCAGGGCGAGCGGCCGTATGTGGAGCTCACGGTCAGTGACAACGGGCCCGGCTTTCCGGAACCGTTGCTGGGCAGATTGTTCGAGCCCTATACCACCACCAAGCAAAAGGGCACGGGGCTCGGCCTCGCGATCGTCAAGCGTATCGTCGAGGAGCATGGCGGACAGATACTTGCAGAAAATCGCGCGCGCGGCGGCGCCGCGGTGACCCTGCGCCTGCCCGGCGCAGCCGCAGGCACCGCGTCCGGTATCGGCGGCCGTCCAGATGCTGCCGGAGAGCTTGCATGAGTGCAGTGGTGGACGTGAAGCGTGGCGGTGCGACAATTGGTGGCGGACGCGGCTACGTGCTCGTGGTCGACGATGAGCCGGATATTCGCCGCCTCGTCCGGGAAATTTTGGAAGACGAAAACTATCGCGTGGCGACCGCCGAGAACGCGGCGGCGGCGCGCGAGGCGTTTCGCCGCGAACCACCCGATTTGGTGCTGCTCGACATCTGGATGCCGGACACTGATGGCATCACGCTCCTCAAGGAATGGGCAGAAGCCGGAGGCCTGCCGGCCCCGGTGGTAATGATGTCCGGCCATGGCACAGTCGAGACCGCAGTCGAAGCGACGCGCCTCGGCGCCTATGACTTCGTCGAAAAGCCCCTGTCCCTTGGCAAGTTGCTGGTTACAGTGGAACGCGCACTCGAGGCCGAGCGGTTGCGCCGCGAAAACCTCTCGCTCAGCCAGCGCGCCGAACCAAGCACATTGGTCATCGGCAGGGGTCGTGCTATTCGCGAGCTGCGCGACAACCTCGAGCGTATCGCCAAGACCGAAAGTTGGGTGCTGGTGAGCGGTGAGCCCGGCAGCGGCAAGGCACTTGCCGGCCGCTACATTCATGCGCACAGTGCTCGCGCTGACCGCGCGTGCGTTGAGGTAAGTCTGGCGGCTATTCCGGCGCAGAACATTGCCGCGCAGCTGTTTGGCAGCGAACACAATGGCGTCGTTAACACGGGCTCGCTCGAGCAGGCGCATGGCGGCACACTGGTGCTGAACGAAGTCGGCGATCTCGACCCCGCCACCCAGATGCGGCTTTACAACACGCTGGCCGAGGGCCGCTTCGTGCGCGTTGGCGGTGTCGAGGCACAGGCCCTCGACGTTCGCATCATCGCCATCACCAGCCAGGATCTGGCACAGGCGGTTGCGGCCAACCGCTTTCGCGAGGATCTGTATTACCGGCTGAACGTCGTACCCGTACGTGTGCCGCCATTGCGAGATCATCGCGAGGACGTGCCGGATCTGGTCAATTTCTATCTGAATTGGATGGTTGACCATGAACATCTCCCCTACCGCAAGTTCACCACCAGCGCGTTGAACGCGCTGCGCAACCACAGCTGGCCAGGCAATGTGCGCGAGCTTCGCAATGTCGTGCAACGGCTGTTGATCCTCAACCGCGGCGACGAAGTGAGCGAAGCCGAGGTGCAGCAGGCGCTTGGCGCGGCGCGTGCTGCAGATGGCGCGCCGGCCGTGCCCGCACCGAACACGCTGTTCGGCATGCCACTGCGCGAGGCCCGCGAGCAATTTGAGCGCAGCTACCTCGAGTACCACTTGGCGCGCACCGGCGGCAACGTTGCAGAAGTGGCAAAGCTGGTGGAAATGGAGCGCACGCACCTTTACCGCAAACTCAAACAGCTTGGCCTTCATCCCAAGAAAGGCTGACAGAAGGGGGTTGGCACGATGGGCATGATCCAGGCCCTGGAAGCAATGCTGGCCCGCGGCCAGGACAATGCACTGCTGCGCTACAGCCTCGGCAACGAGTATCTCAAGCAGGGCGAATTCGCGAAGGCAGTGGAACAACTGCGCCACGCAACTGAACGCGAACCCACGTATTCGGCTGCCTGGAAGCTGTTGGGCAAGGCCTTGGCCGACGCGGGAGACAAGCCGGCGGCAATCGAGGCCTACGAGACCGGCGTTCGCGTCGCAGAGGAGAAGGGTGACAAACAGGCCGCGAGGGAAATGGGGGTTTTCCTGAAGCGCCTGCAGAAGTGAGGGCGCGGCTTCTTCAGACTTCCCGACGATAAAAATCGGGCCGGCCTTCCGGTTGCGTCTTGAAGCGCTTGTGCAGCCAGAAGTACTGGGCAGGTGCCTCCTTCACACATTCCTCGATTTCACGGTTCATGCGCGTGGTGTCGGCGAGCGCATCGCCGGAAAAAACGTTCTCAATCGGTGGGCGGAAACTCACTTCGTAGCCGCGCCCGTGCGGTAACTGCCGGGTCCAGCAGGCGATCACCACCGCGTTGGTCATATCAGCAAGGCGCGGCAACACTGCAAAGGTCGCAGCCGGTATTCCAAAAAATGGTGCGAATACCGAGTTGCGTCGCCCCGCGTCCTGGTCTGGCAGGTAGTAGAGTGGCAGACCGTTGCGCACCAGCCGCACCAGCGTCGTGAACGGCTTATTGTGTTCGACCAGGTGGCCGCCGAATCGGGAGCGTGCCCGTAGCATCACCAACGCCAGCAGTTCGTTCTTCGGGTTCCGATACACCGAGACCATTGGACGCTCCATGGAAAGCCGAAAGCCGCCCATGCCGAGTCCCACGAAGTGCGGTGCCAGCAGAATGATGTTGCGCCCCGCGGCCAACGCACCATCGTAGTGCTCGCGGCCGCGAAACCGGACCAACCGCCTCAAGCGCGCTGCGGAACTGAACCAGGCGACGGGCTCATCGAGCGTCGCCTGGCCCGCGGCGCGATAATGGGCTCGGATCAGGCGGGCGTGCTCAACGGGCGTCAAGCCCGGGAAGCAACGGGTGATGTTTCGGCGCACGACGCGCCGACGCCCGGCGTGCAATGCGTAAAACAGCATGCCGATTGCGCTGCCGATCCCTGCCAGCACGGGCAGGGGCAGGATGCTTAGCGCACGCATGAAGCCAAGGCCGAGCCACGTCGGCCAATAGCGCGGCGCGAGGAAATCGCGATAGTGGCGTACCTCAGCCACGGCGACCCCGGCGCGGCGTGGCGGGATAGGGTGAGGGTGATCCGTCAGGGCGCGTGCGGAAGAACTTCAGGGTCCACATGTATTGCTCGGGCATGGCGGCAATGCCGTGCTCCAGCGCGCGGTTCATGGCGGTGGCGTCAGTCACCGGATCACCAGCCGGAAAGCCCGCGAGCGGCGGGTGAACAACTGCCTCATAGCCGCGCCCCCAGGGAAGCAGCCGCACGAAGAACGGCAGTACTGCGGCATCCGCCATCTCGGCGAGCCGACCGAGCGTGGGCAGCGTTGCACGCGGCACTCCGAAGAACGGCGCAAACACGGAATGCTTCGGGCCAAAGTCCTCGTCGGGAAGATAGTAAAAGCCCTGGCCGCGACGCAGCCGTCGCAGAACCGGGCGCAAACCCTGATGACGCGAGATAAGTTCACCGCCGAAGCGGGCGCGGCCCCGGTTCAGCATCCAGTTAACGATTGGATTGCGCTGCAGTTTCATCATCGAGAACCCGCGGTGCTCCCGGACCACCACGGAGCCAGCGAAGTTCATTCCAACCATGTGCGGTACCAGGAGAATGGTGCGGCCGCCACTACCAAGCTGCGCTCGCAGGTGCTCAAGGCCCTGGATGCGAACTGCGCGCAACACGCGCCACTGCGGACCGAATACGAGCAATCCGAGATCAACGAACGCTTGACCAGCCACGATGAAGTGCCGACGAGCGATCCGCGCGCGCTCATGTGCCCCCTTGTTGGGAAAGCACAGTGCGAGATTGATGCGTACCACCTCGCGGCGCTTGCGGTTGGCCGCCATCATCATGAGACCCAAGGCAGCGCCGACCGGCCGGGTCAGCAACAGTGGCAGCTGTCCGGCGATCGCCAGCAAGAGCACCACGAACCACGCACCGAGGTAGCGCGGGGCAAACGCGGCATGTGGAAGGTGCGTTCGGTAGGGGCGATCGCGCGTCGGGGACTCATGATGCGGCGACGCCTTGCTCATGGGAGGGCGAGTTTATAGCTTCGCGCCCGATTGGGCCTATTGGTCCGGCAGCGCGCCATTGGCATCAATAGGCGGGCCCTTTTCCGGGCCGTCGATTCGAGTTGCGTCCAACGATTAGTCCACATAATTTTTAGGGGCGGAGCAGCGCCGCTTAGGCGAGAAGTCGTGCCCAAGAAGGGAGGCCCAGATGAGACTAGTCGACCCATCCTCGATAATAGCGTTTGCTCCCACAATGGGTTTGATATGTACATAAAGTATGAGGATGGAGCGTTACGTGGAGATAAAAATGTACTGATAATGGCCTGATATTACCCACCACTATATGTTTTATGCCTTTGGTGCATGTCTCATGGAAATATCTTTCGCGCATATATACATTGTGGGAAGAGAAGTGCCATTTATGACTAGCAAAGGCATGACAGTGGTTAGAACAACTTCTATAGAACAGCTTCTGACTCGTCAGGTGGCGGAAGTCCTTCAGACAATAGCGGACGCATAGCGCTAAGAAGACTATCGAAAAGCGTTGGAAAGGATTTCTCCTGCTCGGCGAGCAGGGCTTTCATTCCCAATCTGCGAGTGGGCATACGAAAGCATGCTGGACAGTTATCGACGATGGCCGGCAGACCTGCGCGGCTCGCGAAATCGTGTGTCTGGCGCTCGCGCACATAGATGAACGGGCGAATGACACGCAGATCACCGGCGTCTATCACGTAATTTGCCTTCATGGTCCGCAAGCGGCCATTGTGGAACGCCGCCATCAGAAAGGACTCGGCCAAATCGTCCAAATGCTGACCCATGACAAGGACGTCGTAGCCTTCGCGTCGGGCCGCGGCATACAGGATGCCGCGACGCATGCGCGCACAGTAGGCGCAGAACGAGTCGCCGTGCATCGTGTCGGCGGCGCGCTCGACAATGTGCTGGCGCTCGTAGAAGTACGGAATGCCAAGGGATGGCACATAGTCCTTCAGATAGGATGGATCGAACCCCTCGATGCAGGGATCTACCGTGGCGGCCGCCAGCTCGAACCGGACTGGTGAGCGCGCTCGCAGGGCAAGCAGCACGTGAAGCAGGCTCAAGCTGTCCTTGCCGCCGGATAGCGCCAGCAACAGACGATCGCCGGTTCGGATCATGCGGTAGTCCGCGATGGCCTGACCGGCAAGCCTTGCGAGCGGCTTGGGCGGGCGCGGCACCTGGACGGCGGACTTGGGTTGGGCGGCGAGCGGGACCATAATGAATGGTACCAAGTATGCCCTAATCAGCCGCAGGCGCGGCGAGCGAGTCGCAGTGACCAGCAATCAGTTCGGACTTTTAGCCCCAAGGAGGCATTCAAGTTTCTTCAGGAACACCCGAACGCGGTGTTCATCGACGTGCGCTCCAATATGGAATATTTGTTCGTCGGGCATCCGACCGGTGCGATCCATATTCCGTGGATCGATGAGCCCGACTGGCAAGTAAATCCCCAGTTCGTGAAGCAGGTACGCCAGGCGATGCTTGGCGGGGCCGGGGGGGCGGCGCCGGTGGTACTGATCTGCCGCAGCGGGGTTCGCTCGCTCGATGCCGGCAAAACGCTGATAGCGGCTGGGGTGCGGGAGGTCTATAACGTCTCGGAAGGTTTTGAAGGCCATCTGGACGATCATCACCATCGTTCTACCGTTGACGGTTGGCGCTTTCATGGGCTTCCCTGGGAGCAGTGCTAACTGCTGCTTTCCAGCCATTTGCTGGCATTTCACTGCGACATTGGTAAACTTCGCGCCCTCACGCTGATTGACGGGAGCCATCATGGCGGACGCCTTTCTTTTCACCTCTGAATCGGTCTCTGAAGGCCACCCAGACAAGGTCTGTGACCAGATCTCTGATGCGGTTCTGGATGCCATCCTTGCGCAGGACAAGATGGGGCGGGTCGCCTGCGAGACCCTGGTGAAGAACAACCTGGTGATGCTGGCGGGGCTGTCGATTTCGACAAGATCGCGCGTGGAGTGGTTCGACACATCGGCTACACGGACGAAATGGGTTTTGGCCCGGATACCTGCACGGTCCTGACTGCGATTGGTCGCCAGTCTCCCGATATTGCCGCCGGCGTTGACGAGGGCAAGGGACTCAATTTGGAGCAGGGCGCGGGCGACCAGGGCCTCATGTTCGGCTACGCCAGCGACGAGACAGACGTGCTAATGCCAATGCCGATCACGCTTTCGCACCGGCTGGTCAAGCGCCAGGCCGAGGTGCGCAAGAGCGGCAAGCTCGCCTGGCTGCGACCGGACGCGAAGTCGCAGGTGACGGTGAAATACGTCGACGGCAGGCCGTCGGGGATCGATGCGGTGGTGCTCTCCACGCAGCACGCGCCGGACGTGAATCACAAGATGCTTGAGGAAGCGGTGATCGAGGAAGTGATCAAACCGGTGCTGCCGAAGGAATGGCTTGCCAAAGACACCAAGTACCTCATCAATCCGACCGGTTCGTTCGTCATCGGCGGACCAGTAGGCGACGCTGGTCTCACAGGGCGCAAGATTATCGTGGACACTTACGGCGGCATGGCCCGCCACGGCGGCGGCGCATTTTCCGGCAAGGATCCCTCCAAGGTGGATCGCTCGGCCGCCTATGCCGGACGCTACGTTGCGAAGAACGTTGTCGCGGCCGGCCTCGCAGCCCGCTGCGAGATCCAGATCGCTTATGCCATTGGCGTGGCCAAGCCGGTTTCGATCCATGTTGATACCTTCGGGACTGGCGTCATTTCCGACGCTCGAATCGCCGAGCTGGTCACGGCCCATTTCGATCTGCGACCAAAAGGAATCGTGCAGATGCTCGATTTGTTGCGGCCGGTGTATCAACAAACCGCTGCCTACGGGCACTTTGGCCGCACCGAGGCGGGTTTTACCTGGGAGCGAACCGACAAGGCAGCAGCCCTGCGGGACGCCGCCGGCCTAAAAGCGAAGAGCGCGGCCAGCGCATAGTTTCAACCCGCCGCGCGGTGCGGCGGGCCGGATCTCCGAGGAGCGTTGCAACCCTGCCAACATATTTGGCGGGCCAGGCTCGGAGGTTCGTGATATCCAGCAACGGCGCTCGCTACTATTAGGAGCATTGCCATGTCTGCTGTCGTCAATCCGAAGTTCACCGACTACAAGGTCGCCGATATTGGCCTCGCTGCCTGGGGCCGCAAAGAGATCGAGATCGCCGAGACAGAAATGCCCGGTCTCATGGCGCTGCGCGAGGAGTTTGGCGCGCAACAGCCGCTCAAGGGAGCACGCATCTCGGGTTCCCTGCACATGACCATCCAGACCGCGGTACTGATCGAGACGCTTGCCGCACTTGGCGCCGAGATACGCTGGGCGTCGTGCAACATCTATTCAACCCAGGACCACGCCGCAGCCGCGCTCGCCGCACGCGCGATTCCCGTGTTCGCCTGGAAGGGCGAGACACTCGAGGAGTACTGGTGGTGCACCGAGCAGGCGCTCACCTGGCCGGACGGCAAGGGCCCCAACATGATTCTCGACGACGGCGGTGACGCCACCATGCTGGTACACAAGGGCGTGGAATTCGAGAAGGCCGGCAAGGTTCCGCAAGCCGAGGCGAACGCCAATCACGAATGGAAGGTCTTTCTGGAGCTGCTTCGGCAATCGCTCGCCAAACAACCCGGCAAGTGGACGCAGATCGCCAAGGGTATCCGCGGCGTGACGGAGGAAACCACTACCGGTGTGCACCGACTCTACGAGATGCATAAGCAGGGCACGCTTCTGTTCCCGGCGATGAACGTGAATGACTCCGTCACCAAGTCGAAGTTCGACAACCTTTATGGCTGCCGTGAATCCCTGATTGACGGCATCAAGCGCGCCACCGACGTGATGATCGCCGGCAAGATTTGTGTGGTGCTCGGTTACGGCGATGTTGGCAAAGGCTGCGCTCAGGCGTTCCGCGGTATGGGAGCGACCGTTTGGGTGACGGAGATCGACCCGATCTGCGCGCTGCAGGCGGCAATGGAAGGCTATCGGGTCGTGAACATGGACGACGTCTGTGCCGAGGCCGACATTTTCGTCACGGCCACCGGCAATGTGAGCGTGATCACGCACGAGCACATCGCATGAAGCACGAGGCGATCGTGTGCAACATCGGACACTTCGACTCCGAGATTGATATCGCCTCGATCGAGAAGTACCAGTGGGACGAGATCAAGCCCCAGGTCGATCACGTGACCTTTCCGGACGGCAAGAAGCTAATTGTGCTCGCCAAAGGCCGGCTGGTGAATCTCGGTTGTGCCACCGGGCATCCCTCGTTCGTGATGTCGGCGTCGTTTTCGAACCAGACCATCGCACAGATGGAGCTGTTCAATAGCGCCGGCAAATACGAGAAAAAGGTATATGTGCTGCCCAAAAAGCTGGACGAAAAAGTCGCGCGCCTGCACCTGAAGAAGATCGGCGTAAAGCTCACCCGCATGAGTAACGAGCAGGCGGGCTACATCGGCGTTCAGGTCGATGGTCCGTACAAGCCCGACCACTATCGTTACTAACCACAGTTCTGCTCACGCGCGGCCCCCCGCGGCAGTTGCACTTGCTGCGGGGGCACGCCATGCTGGATTGACCATGGACTCACAAGCGAAATTTTCGCGTACCTTCAGCTGCGAGTACTTCCCGCCAAAGGACGAAGACGCCCGCGCAAAGCTGGACGAGACCACGCGCGAGCTGGCGACGCTAAGTCCGGCATACTTTTCCGTGACCTATGGCGCCGGTGGCAGCACGCGCCAGGGCACCTACGAAACCGTTCGGGCGCTCCATGAAAAGGGACTGACAGCCGCACCGCACATCTCCTGCGTCGGCGCAAGCCGGGAATCGATTCGTGATCAGCTGCTCGGCTACAAGGCGCTTGGTATCAAGCGCCTTGTCGCGCTGGGCGGGGACCTGCCCTCCGGCATGGCCTCCCCCGGCGAGTTTCGTTATGCCTACCAATTGGTGGAGCTGATCCGGGCCGAAACCGGCGACTGGTTCCATATCGAAGTCGCGGCCTACCCGGAGGTCCATCCGCGGGCGACGAATGCCGAGGATGACCTCGCGCATTTCCGCCACAAGATTGATAGCGGTGCCAACGGTGCGCTTACGCAGTACTTCTACAATGCCGATGCATATTTTTGTTTCGTCGACGAATGCGAGCGTATCGGGGTGGATACTCCGATCGTTCCGGGCATCATGCCGATTACAAACTACAAGCAACTGGCGCGCTTCTCGGACGGCTGCGGGGCGGAAATACCTCGCTGGATACGCAAGCGTCTCGAGGGCTTCGGGGACGATCTTGAGGCGCTGCGTGCATTTGGTCTCGATGTAACGACCGAACTCTGCCGCAGGCTGCTCGACGGCGGGGCTCCGGGCCTGCACTTTTACACGATGAACCGCGCCGGCCCGACGCGCGCGATCTGGCAGCGCCTCGGTCTCTAGTCATCCGATGGCCGTTGCCGCTTCCAATATCGTGAAATCAGCGGCGCGTCTCCCCCGGGATCGCCCAATTGCTGTGCGCGCGGCGTTAGTTGGCGAGCGACTTCATCTTCGCGGACTTGCCGAACCCGCGCAGGGGCTCGGGCCGCTGGTAGTCCCGGCTGGCAAATCCGGACTCGCCATGCTGTTTCGTTATGGCGCGGTGGTGATGTTCGAACTCGACAACGATGAGCAGCGCGATTTCCTAAAGAATCTGCGCGAGCGCATCGAGCACCCGTTGCGTAGGGGTGAAACCGAGGACACCCTAATTTTGCTGGCAGGCAAACAGTCCGAAGGGGCGACGCTGGAGGGCGTGCGGCTCGAGGACTATTCCATCGCAAGATTGCAGATACTGGCGACCGTTCTTGCGCGCAGTGTCACCCTCGCCTACTACGAATCGACCGTTGCAGCGGCGTTTGACCAGATCGAGCCGTTGGCGCGCGAACTGGAGCTTCGCCGCGGCGGCGGCAAGAAGTTGCGCGAGCTTCTGCGGCATATCGGTGGAGCGCTGCTCGTGCAGCAGCGCATGACCGGGCGCGTCGAGATTCAGGACAAGCCCGACGTCCTGTGGGACCATCCTGCACTTGAGCGGCTATTTCTCAATCTGGGAAACGAGTATGAACTCGCCGAGCGTAATACGGTGCTGGAGCGCAAACTGGCGCTGATTGCCCGCACCGCTGAGACGGCTGCCGACCTCATTCAGAGCCGAAGCATGTTGCGAGTCGAATGGTACATCGTGCTTCTAATCGTCGTCGAAGTGCTCCTCTACGGCTACGACCTGCTCGCACGGCTCCTTAGCGCCTGACCCGGACTGCCCCGGCCGCAGGTTATACTTCGGCCTCAGACACTCTGCATCCTCTTCAGGAGTCCCCTATGTGGCGTACCGCGCTGCTCATGTCGGTTGTCGTGTCCCTGGTGGCCTGCGACGGCAAGGGGCCCGCACTGAAAGGCGACTACCCTGCCGTTAAGCTCACTGACCGTGTCTACGTGATTCACGGAATCAACGAACTCCCCGACAGGCGCAACCAGGGCTTCATCAACAATCCGGGGTTCGTGCTGACCAGCAAGGGAGTTGTGGTGGTGGATCCTGGCTCCAGTGTGCGCATCGGCGAAATGGTGCTAGCAAAGATTTCCGGTGTCACCAAACAACCGGTCATCGCCGTGTTCAATACCCATGTCCATGGCGACCACTGGCTCGGCAACCAGGCGATCAAGGCCGCCTACCCCAAGGCCGTTATCTATGCCCACCCGAACATGAAATCGAAGGCACCAGCCGCGGGCGCGGAATGGGTTGGCTTGCTCAATCGCCTGACCGACGGGGCCGTGAAAGGCACCGAGCCGGTTGGGCCGGATACACACGTCGATCACGATGAGATCCTGAAACTAGGGGATCGGCACTTTCGCATTTACCACAACGGGAAGGCACATACTGACGGAGACGTAATGATCGAGGTGGTGGAGGAAAAGACCATGTTCCTCGGTGACAATGTGTTCGCTGGGCGCATCGGCCGCATGGATGATGGGCACTTCGCCGGTAATGTGGCGGCCATTGAGATGGCGATGCAAAGCGGCGCAAGTCAATTCGTGCCGGGCCATGGACCCTCCAACGGGCGCAATATTCTGGTTGGCTATCGGGACTACCTGCGGACCCTCCACGACGAGGTCAAGCGATACTACGACCAAGGCCTTCAGGACTTCGAAATGAAGCCCAAGATCGCCGAGTCACTTATCCGGTTTCAGAAATGGTACGGCTTCGACGAACAGCTGGGCCGGCACATCAGCCTCGCGTATCAACAGATTCAAGCTGAAAGCTTCTAGGGCATGCTGCGCCTTTACCCCGAGATCGCACCATACTCGACGCACCAGCTGGCGGTGGAACCGCCGCATACTTTGTATATCGAGGAGTGTGGTAATCCAAGCGGCGTGCCCGTGCTGTTCGTGCACGGCGGTCCTGGCGCGGGCTGCGAACCCTACCATCGCAGATTTTTCAATCCGAACCTGTACCGCATCGTGCTGTTTGACCAGCGCGGTGCCGGTCGCTCGACGCCACATGCGTCGCTGGAAAACAACACGACGTGGCATCTGGTCGCAGACATCGAGCGCATTCGCGCCGCGCTCGGGATCGAGCGATGGTTGCTATTTGGCGGGTCCTGGGGCTCCACATTATCGCTCGCCTATGCCGAGACGCATCCGGAACGAGTGCTGGCGCTGATTTTGCGCGGGGTCTTCCTGTGCCGACCTTGGGAGATCCACTGGTTCTACCAGGACGGCGCGAGCCACATATTTCCGGATTACTGGCAGGATTTCGTCGCCCCCATCCCGGAATCA
>Ga0111171_1080_pt1 | contig 20398 bp, 19 predicted proteins | sample DeeMarSWOR324_28_FD_80232 | JGI IMG/M metagenome (GOLD analysis project Ga0111171, IMG submission 80232) | Acidithiobacillales bacterium SM23_46 | reverse complement strand
CGGCAAATAGTAGGCGGCATTTAACAAGGTGCTCACAATCAGCACGACGACGACCAAGCTGTGGGCACTGTCCATGGCGGCAAGCAGGATATACCACTTGCTAATGAAGCCGACTGTCGGCGGGACACCGATCATGGTGAGCGCGCCAATGGCAAACGCCCCCATGGTCCAGGGCATGCGCCGCCCGATGCCAGCGAGCTGGGACACGTTGGTCTTGCGGCTGGCGGTATAGATCGAACCGGCCGCGAAGAACAAGGTGATCTTGCCGAAGGCATGCGCGGCGATGTGCAACGCGGCCCCGACGACCGACCACGGCACGAGCAGCAAGGATGCCATGATCACGTAAGAGAGTTGTGCCACGGTCGAGTATGCCAGGCGCCGCTTGAGGTTGTCCTGGCGCAGGGCAATGACCGAGGCAATGACGATTGTCGCACCAGCCACGTACACCATCACGTCCGCTGCACCATTACCCTGAAGGAACTCGAGGCCGAAGATGTAGACGACAACCTTTAGCACCGTGAACACGCCGGCCTTGACCACCGCCACGGCGTGAAGCAGCGCGCTCACTGGCGTCGGCGCGACCATAGCCGCGGGTAACCAGCGATGCAGGGGCATCAGCGCAGCCTTGCCGATACCAAAGCAGAACAGGACCAGTAATATCCCGGCGACGAGAGGGCTCGCGCGCCCGCTCAGTATGCCGCCGGTCGTGAAGTTGAGCGTTCCGGTTAGCTGCCAGGTCCAGACGATAGCAACAAAGAACAATCCCACTGATGTCGACAATAGCAAGCCAAGATACACGCGCCCGCCGCGTATCGCCTCGGGCGTACCTTTGTGTGTCACCAATGGATAGGTCGAAAGCGTGAGTACCTCGTAGGACAGGAACAACGTCAACAGGTCGCCGGCGAATGCGACACCGATGGTGGCGGCGAGTGCGATGGAAAAATACGCGTAGAAGCGCGTTTGCTTCGATTCGCGATTTCCGCGCATGTAGCCAATCGAGTACACGGAGTTGACGATCCACAGAAACGAGGCCACCAGTGCGAACAACATACCGAGCGGCTCGATGGCAAGGGCAACCGACATGCCCGGGAGAATTTGTGCTAGCGCGACGCGCGGTCGCGCTCCGGCCAGCACGTCGGGTGTCAGTGAAGCCACACAGAGAAACAGTGTTGTGGCGGTGATCAGCGTGACAGCATCGCGCAGGTTCGGCTTCCGCCCAGCGAGCACGATCAGAAGTGCACCCACGAGCGGCACGGCGAGCGCCGCAATCATCAAGGTCTCCGCCGTCACGGCGTACCACCCGCCGCCGCAAGCAGGGCACGTGCCGCAGCGGTGGCTGTGCCCACGCTAAGCTGTGTGTCGATTCCAAAATAAACATTGGCGAGTACCAACGCCCAAGTTGGTAAGAGCAGCCCGGCAGGTGCTTCATGTATCGCTTTTGCAGATTCGGCGGGTGGATGAAAATACGCCGCCTCCACGACGCGCCACACATAGACGACAGCGAGCAGCGAGCCGACGATGATGATGATGGCTAATGGCCACCAACCTCGTTCGATCGTCGCCCGCAGAAGGTACCACTTGCTGATGAAGCCGGTGGTGAGCGGGACGCCGATCAGGCTAAGACCGCCGGCAGTGAAGGCCGCGAACGTCCAGGGCATGCGCCGCGCAAGGCCATGCAGATCGCGAATATTGGTAGAGTTAATACGATACGCGACGCAGCCGAGCGCGAGAAATAGAGCCGCCTTCATGAGGGCATGATTAAAGAGGTGCAGAATGCCGGCGCTCAAGCCGGTGACGGATACGAGCGCGATGCCGAGCGCGATGTAGCCAATCTGCGCGATACTGGAGTAGGCGAGCATGCGCTTGACGTCGTCTTGGCGAATCGCGGCCAGCGACCCAACGATCACGGCGACAGACGCGGCTAGCAGGATCACCACGTCAGCGCGCAGCGTGGCGAAGCTCAGCTCGAGACCGAAGATTGTGAACAAGAAGCGTAACAGAATATAGGCACCGACCTTGGTCGCAGTTGCCGCCAGGAGCGCGGTGACCGCCGACGGCGCGTACGTATAGGCATTGGGTAACCACGCGTGCAGTGGAAACAGTGCGAGCTTCAGGCTCGCGCCCACGATGATGAAGGCGAATGCCGAGCGCACCGTGCGATTGTGGCTCATTTCCCCGAGGCGCACGGCCAGGTCCGTCATGTTGAGCGTGCCGGTCGCGAGATAGAGATAGCCGATGCCGATCAAGAGAAACGTCGCGCCGATCGTGCCCAGCACGAGGTAATTGAAGCTAGCGCGCAGCGCCTGCGGCTGGCGCCCGAGCGCGACCAGGATGTACGTGCTGATCGAGGAAATCTCGAGCAGCACGTACAGGTTGAAGGCGTCGCCAGTGATAGTGATGCCGAGCAGGCCGGTGATGCACATCAGGTAGGCGCTGTAGAAGAAGCGCAATCGTTCGGGCGCAATCTCCTTGGCGACACTGAGGCGCGCGTACAGAGTGACGACGGCGCTGATCGCGGCGACGATCAACAACACCAGGGCATTGAGGCGATCGACGCGATACTCGATGCCGATCGGCGGTACCCAGCCACCCAGCGCATAGCTCAGGGTTCCGTGAGCGAGCACACGCGTAAGTAGCAAGCCGCTCAACGCGAGTACCGTGGAGCAGACCACGGTGGCGAGCCACCACGGGCCTTGACCGCGACCGAGCAGGGGCGCGATGACGGCGCCGAGCAGCGGAATGACGACGATCAGGGCCGGCAAGTTGTCGCCGATCATTCGTGCTTCTTTGGGGGCGACCCGTCAATGAGGTTGGACTCGATGCTGCCGTGGGCGCGATGAATCGCGACGACCAGTGCCAGCGCCACTGCCATGGTACTCACGGAGACAACGATGGCAGTGAGGATCAACACATGTGGCAACGGGTTTGAATAGCGAACGGCATGCCCCCATACGATCGGCGCGGTACCGTCGTCGACCATGCCGATCGAGATGTAGAACAAGAACGCCGCGGTCTGAAACAGACCGAGCCCGATGACTTTTTTCACCAGGTTCGGTTTGGCGATGACGGCATAGAAACCGATCATCATCAGCACCACGTAGATCCAGTAGTTGTAGTGACCGATCCAGTCCATGGCGTCAGCGCCGTACCGCGCGCGCGAGCTCGTTGAATAGTGTGATCATAACGGCGCTCACCGTAATGCCGACGCCAATTTCAACCAGGATGATGCCAAGAGTCTGACCGGCGGGTGGATCGGCCGGATTGAGCATGTCGTAGTCGAGGTAAGCGCCGCCCAGCAACACTGTTGCCATGCCCACGCCGCCGTAGATCAGCACGCCGACGCTGTTGAGCGCATCCGACAGGCGTGTCGGGAAGGCGCGCTTGCCGGCGTCGGTGCCGTGCACCAATGCATACAGAATGTAACCGGCAGCGAGAATCACACCACCCTGAAAGCCTCCACCCGGCCCAAGCTCGCCGTGCATGATGACGTAGACGCCGAACAAGAAAATGAACGGCACGAGCAACTGCACCATGACACGGATCAATACCTGCTCGTTCATCGACGTCGCTCCCGGCGTCGCGCCCGCGCACCCCGCAATAACAGAATCAAACCCAGCCCCGCCGTGTAGATCACGGCGGTTTCAAATAGTGTGTCGTAGCCGCGGTAGCTAGCGAGGACGGCGGTGACAAAGTTGGGCACGCGCGTCTCTTCCATGGCGTGCGCAATATAGTGCGGTGCCACATGCTGATGTGGCGGCGCCTGCGGATCGCCAAATCGCGGCATATCGAGTGTGCCGTAAATCAACACTGCGCCGGTAATGACCACCGCGGCCGCCGACGGCCAATGAATTAGGGGCGCCGGCGCTTCGCGCCGCCCGATGAACACCAAGGTCGCGATTAGCAGCACCGTGCTGATACCGCCGCCGACGGCCGCCTCGGTGAACGCGACGTCCACCGCTTGCAGCGACACCCACACCAAGGCCATGAGCAAGCTGTAGATCGCCAGCAACAAGGTCGCCGCGAGCAGGCTACGCACCGCCACTGCGCCGATCGCGGTGATGACCAGCAACAACAGCAAGAACACGTCAATCAGAAGTGTTGTCATGTCTTCGACTTGCGCGCGCGCCAGGGCTTCAGGCCGCTCAAGTGTGCCGTCTTGGCAACAGCGTGGGTCGCGGTCGGCGTGGTCGCGAGCAGAAACATGACGATCAGGAACAGTTTGGCGGTCACCAAGGTCAGACCGGATTGCAACATCAGAGCCGAGAGAATCAAGGCTTGCGCGAGCGAATCGACCTTGCCCGCGGCATGCAGGCGCGTGTAAAAGTCCGGCATGCGCAAGATTCCGACGCCGCCAGTGATGGCGAAGAAGCACCCGCTTGTCAGAAGTACTGCGCTGATCAAGTCAGAGACGTTCATGGGGGTTAGTCCAGGTGCCGGTACTCGACGAATTTCAGCACGGCGAGCGTGGCGATGAAGTTGATCAACGCGTAAAGCAGCGCAATGTCCAGGAAATCCGGTCGTCCAGCCATGAAACCGAGCAAGGCGACAAAGACCACGGTCTTGGTGCCGATGGCGTTGACCGCGAGAATGCGATCGAACGCCGTCGGCCCGAGTAGCGCGCGCATCAGGAATAGCAGGATCGCGATCAACACTACCGCGCCAGCAGCCGTAAACATCATGGGGCACGCTCCAACGCCTTGACACGAAGCTGCATCTCGCCATCGAGCAACTCGCGCGCACCGTCCTCCGTAAGGGCGTGCACCAGCAACGAGCGCTTTGCAACGGACACCGTGACGGTTCCCGGGGTGAGCGTGATGGAGTTGGCATAGGTCGTAGTGCCAACGTCGGTCCTGGTCCTGAGGGGCACCGTGAGCAGACGCGGCGCAATCGGCATGCGTGGGTGCCATACCCGGTATGCGACGTCGAGATTCGCAACCAAGATCTTGTAGAGCAACCAGGGCCAGTAGCGCAGGAGCGTGGCAGCGGCACGAAACGGCATCGGTGCACGTCCGGCCATGCCGGCGCGCACGGCGAACCACGTGATGAGGATGCAGGCCACAACGCCGCTTCCAAGATGCAGCCACGTCATCTGCCCGGACAGAAGTACCCACGTTACGAGCAAAACGGCGAATAGCGACGCAAAGTGCATGGCGGCTTGACTGGCAATGGCCGATCGGAATGTTGGTTATTCCGCGCGGCGCCTTCCGATGCATCCGGGATGGGCGCCGATCGCCAGTTGATTCTAACCCCTTCCGAGCGTCCGGCGTACAGCACGCGCCGTCGCCATACACTTAATTAAGTGTCACCGTACCGGCGCGCGGAATTATGGAAATGGGTGGGCATTCCCCCGCCCGGTTGACTTGCGGGGGGGGCGCGATATTCTGCCGCGGCCATGTTGGCCACTCATTTTCGGGTTGAGCGCCAGGGATTGTGCGATGGCTGACACGTTGGCCCTTCCGCGCGCGTCGCGCCGCGAGATCTTTGCCTGGGCGATGTATGACTTCGCCAATTCGGGCTACACCACGGTTGTGCTCACGGCAATCTTCAACGCCTACTTCGTTTCGGTGGTAGCGGGCGATGGCGTCGATCACGCCGGCCGCGCGACATTGCTCTGGACAGTGGCGACCAGTATCACCAACCTTCTTGTACTTCTCACCGCGCCGGTAATCGGCGCCATCGCTGATCATGGCGCCCACAAGAAGCGCTTTCTGTTTATCACCACGACCGGATGCGTGCTGTTCACGGCGATGCTCGCGCTGGTCGGGCGCGGTGACGTCTGGCTGGGCATGGGGCTGCTTGTTCTCTCGGCGTTTATGTTCCATTCGAGCGAGGACCTGATCGCGGGGTTTCTGCCCGAGATCGCGGCGCCCGAGGACATGGGGCGTGTGTCTGGCTATGGTTGGTCGCTTGGGTATCTCGGTGGTCTGCTGGTTCTCGGGCTATGCCTTCTTTACGTGCAGTACGCGCAGGCACATGGGGAAGCGGTGACGGACTACATACCGGTAACCATGCTGATCACCGCGGGCGCGTTCGCGCTTGCTGCGGCGCCCACCTTTCTCTGGTTGCGCGAGCGCGCCGTCCCGCAAGCCATGCCGCATGGTCAGAGCTACCTCACGGTCGGATTTGCGCGCGTGCGCGATACGCTGACACATGTCCGGCGATATCGCGACCTGTTTCGCTTTCTCATTACACTCGCCGTCTACTACTGCGGCATCTACACGGTGGTGGTGCTCGCCGCCGTATATGCCCAGCAGGTCATGGGATTCGGTACGCAGGAGACCATCATTATGATTCTGGTGGTCAACATTACCGCTGCCGTAGGTGCGTTCGGTTTCGGGCTGGTTCAGGATCGCCTCGGCTCCGTGCCGACACTTGCGTTCACGCTCGCTATCTGGGTCGCCGCACTCGTGCTCGCCTACTTCATCGAGACGCGCACCGGCTTCTGGGTCGTAGCGAACCTGGTCGGCGTCGCGCTGGGCTCGAGCCAGTCGGCGGGGCGGGCGTTGGTCGGGCTGTTCTCTCCGCCTGGGCGCGCGGCGGAGTTTTTTGGGTTGTGGGGATTCGCGGGCAAGTTGGCATCGATCGTCGGTCCGCTGGTGTATGGTGCGATAACCTTCATCACGGTCGGCAACCAGAGACTCGCGCTGATCTCGACAGCGGTATTCTTTATCCTGGGACTGCTCCTGTTGCTCACGGTGAACGAGAAGCGTGGCCGTGCCGCAGCGCTCGGTGGTGGAGGATGATGGTTGCCGGTCGGGCTGTTGCAAGGCTTGAAATGACAGGCCAGCCCCCCACTTAGAGGACAAGACGGACGTTTCCCAGGGGTAATCCGCATGCGGATGGACAAGCTTACGACCAAGTTCCAGCAGGCACTCGCCGAGGCGCAGAGCCTTGCGCTGGGCCGCGACCACCAGTTTATCGAGCCATCACACCTCATGACGGCGCTGCTCGACCAGGAGGGTGGCACGACCCGTCACCTCCTCACCAAGATCGACATCAACGTCAATGCGCTGCGCGCGCGTCTTGGCCAGGCACTTGAGCGCCTGCCCAGCGTCGAGGGCGCGGGTGGTGAGGTCCATGTCTCCAACGATCTCGCCAAACTGCTCAATCTCACCGACAAATATGCGCAGAAGCGCGGCGATCAATACATCTCTTCGGAGCTCTTTGTGCTGGCCGCGCTCGATGATCAAGGTGAACTCGGTCGCCTGCTGCGCGAGGCGGGCGTCTCCAAGAGCGGCATCGAGAAGGCCATCGAGGCAGTACGGGGCGGGCAGAAGGTCCAGGATGCCTCGGCCGAGGACACCCGCCAGGCGCTGGAGAAATACACCATCGACCTGACCGAGCGCGCCGAGCAGGGCAAACTCGATCCGGTCATCGGCCGCGACGAGGAGATCCGACGCGTGGTGCAAATTCTGCAGCGGCGCACCAAGAACAACCCCGTGCTGATCGGCGAGCCGGGCGTTGGCAAGACCGCAATTGTCGAAGGTCTGGCGCTCCGCATTGTCAACGGCGAAGTGCCGGAGGGGCTGAAAGGCAAGCGTGTGTTGTCGCTCGACATGGGTGCGCTGATCGCTGGTGCCAAGTACCGCGGCGAATTCGAAGAGCGGTTGAAGGCGGTGTTGAACGATCTTGCCAAGCAGCAGGGCAACATCATCCTTTTCATCGATGAGCTGCACACCATGGTCGGCGCGGGCAAGGCCGAAGGCGCGATGGATGCCGGCAACATGCTTAAGCCCGCGCTGGCGCGCGGCGAGTTGCACTGCGTCGGCGCCACCACGCTCGATGAATATCGCAAGCACGTCGAAAAGGATGCCGCGCTCGAGCGCCGCTTCCAGAAGGTGCTGGTGGATGAGCCGAGCGTCGAGGACACCATTGCGATACTGCGTGGTCTGAAGGAAAAGTACGAGGTTCACCACGGGGTAGACATCTCCGATCCGGCGATCGTATCGGCCGCGACGCTCTCGCATCGCTACATCACCGACCGCCAGCTGCCTGACAAGGCGATCGATCTAATCGATGAAGCGGCCTCGCGCATCCGTATGGAAATCGACTCCAAGCCCGAGAGCATGGACAAGCTCGATCGCAAGCTGATCCAGTTGAAGATTGAACGCGAGGCGCTGAAGAAGGAATCGGACGAGGCCTCGAGGCAGCGGTTGGCGACGCTCGAGGGAGAGATCGGCAAGTTGCAGAAAGAGTACTCGGATCTGGAGGAAGTGTGGAAGGCCGAGAAGGCGGCGGTGCAGGGTGCACAGCACATCAAGGAGGAGCTCGACCGCGTGCGCATCGAAATGGAAACCGCGCGGCGCGCGGGAGATCTGGCGCGCATGTCGGAGTTGCAGTATGGGCGCATCCCGGAACTCGAAAAGGGTCTCGCGGCCGCCCAAGCTGCCGAGGGAAAGCAGCCCAAGCTGCTTCGCAACGCCGTTACCGAGAACGAAATCGCCGAGGTGGTGTCGCGCTGGACCGGCATTCCGGTTGCCAAGATGATGGAAGGCGAACGCGAGAAGTTGTTGCGCATGGAGTCTGAGCTTCAGCGGCGCGTCGTGGGTCAGGGTGAGGCCATCAAGGCCGTGTCCGATGCCATTCGTCGTTCTCGCGCCGGGCTTTCCGATCCGCGTCGTCCCTACGGTTCGTTCCTGTTTCTTGGCCCCACCGGCGTTGGTAAGACCGAGCTCACCAGGGCGCTTGCGGCGTTCCTGTTTGACACGGAGGAGGCCATGGTCCGCATCGATATGTCCGAGTACATGGAGAAGCATTCCATTGCGCGCCTCATCGGCGCGCCACCCGGCTACGTGGGCTACGAAGAGGGTGGTCAGCTCGGCGCAAACCCTACTCCGTGATCCTGTTCGACGAGGTCGAAAAGGCGCACCCGGATACGTTCAATGTGTTGCTTCAGGTGCTGGACGATGGTCGTCTCACGGACGGTCAGGGCCGCACGGTGGATTTCCGCAACACTGTCATCGTGATGACCTCGAATCTCGGGTCGACCCTGATTCAGGAGCTGGCCGGAGAAGAGAACTACGACAGGATGAAGCAAGCTGTAATGAGCGTTGTCCAGGGCCACTTTCGGCCGGAGTTCATCAACCGTCTTGACGACATCGTGGTTTTTCATCCGCTTGGACGCGAGGAACTGCACCGGATCGCGGAGATCCAGGTGGGCTATTTGCGCGAGCGGCTGCGGGCGCGCGACATGGACCTTGAGTTTACGGAAAAGGCGCTCGATCGCCTTGCAGCGGAAGGTTTTGACCCGGTTTACGGTGCCCGGCCGCTAAAGCGTGCCATACAGTCCAGTGTTGAGAATCCCCTCGCCCAGGAGATCCTGGCCGGTAAATTCGGGCCAAAGGATATGGTCGTAGTGGACGCGGCACCGGATGGCCTTACTTTTCGCAAGCGCGCCCGCCAGGGTCAACAGCAAGTGGCCTGATTTGGTAAACGGGGCTCGGTCCGGCGAGGAGTCGTTGGTAAGGGCCGCGCAAGCGAACTTTTTCCCGTTTTGGCGATCTTTGGGTCAGGTATGATGCGTTTCTTCTCGCGGGAGGGGTGGATGTCATTCGATCGTCGTTCGTTCCGGTTCGGAATCGTGGCCGGTGCATTTCTTGTTATTGGCGTGGTAGCGGGCATCGTCTTCAGCTCGCGCATGGATTGGGTCGCGCCCGCACAGAGCGAGCAAACGGTCGCCCCGGCGCTGCCGGCCGGATCGGCGCCACCGAGCTTCGTGCCGGTGGTTAAGGCTTCGATGCCCGCGGTGGTGAATATCTCCACGAGCCGAACCATCAAGCGTGGCGAGGAAGCGAACCCATTCATGGACGATCCGTTCTTCCGCCATTTCTTCGGAGAGGAGTTCGGTCGTCGTTTCCAGATTCCCAAAGAACGCCGCGAGAACAGCCTTGGATCGGGCGTGATTGTTTCGGCTGACGGATACATCGTTACCAACAATCATGTGGTCGCGAAGGCCGATGAGATCAAGGTATTGCTGTCCGACAAGCGGGAGTTCACTGGCAAGGTGATTGGTACCGATCCGCGCAGCGATATCGCGGTGATCAAGATCAACGCCAAGAACTTGCCGGTGTTGCCATGGGCAGACTCCGACAAGCTCGACGTAGGCGAGTACGTATTGGCCATCGGCAATCCGTTCGGTCTCACCCAGACCGTGACCATGGGCATCGTCAGCGCTACCGGCCGCGCCAATGTCGGAATCGCGGACTACGAGGATTTCATCCAGACTGATGCCGCCATCAATCCCGGAAATTCGGGCGGCGCACTCGTCAATGTGCGCGGTGAGCTGGTCGGCATCAACACCGCGATCTTTTCCAAAACCGGCGGTTCTATGGGAGTGGGTTTCGCGGTACCGGCCAACATGGCGCGCGGTGTCATGGAAAGCCTCATCAAGAGCGGTAGGGTGGTGCGCGGCTGGTTGGGGGTTTCGATCCAGGAAGTGACACCTGCGCTTGCCAAGCAGTTCGGGCTGACTAATGGCAAGGGCGCGCTGGTGAACAAGGTGGTACCTAGTAGCCCAGCGGCGGCCGCCGGCCTGCAGAAGGGTGATGTGATCATGTCCTTCAACGGCAAGGGCGTCGATAGCCCGGGTGTGTTACGCAACACCGTTGCCCAGACAGCGGTGGGCCAGACGGTCAAGGTCGAAGTCATGCGCGATCGCAAGTCCGTAAAGCTCGATGTCAAGATCGCGGAGCAGCCGAAGGATATGGCGAAGGCCGGAGTGGAAGAGGAAGGCGTGCAGGAAGGCGCGGAGGGCAGTGCCTTGGCCGGCATCGAGGTCCGAACACTGACTAGCGACATCGCTCGCCAACTGGGTCTGCCCTCCGGCACCGCCGGCGTGCTGGTGAGCGACGTCGTCTCCGGTAGTCTCGCCGAGACAGCCGGTGTCGAACAGGGCGATGTGATCGTTGAAATCAATCACCAGCCAGTGCGCAACACCAACGATTACCGGCGCATCAGCACCAAGCTTGGCAAAAAGGCCAACGTCCTGTTGCTCATTAACCGGCGCGGCGATCAGTTGTATCTGGCCATCGAACCACGATAAGGCAGCGCTGCCCGCGACAGGTGGCGCGGGCAGGCGCGTTGGGCGCAGCGCATGCGCCAACTATTGTTGAGACAGGAGGCAATAGGTTTGCGCCTTCCCTTTGCGCCGCTGCCTTTTGCGCTACTGGTCCTTGGCATTGGGCTGCTTGCGCTGTTCGTCCAGCTCGGGGCATTGCGCATTGCTTTCGATAAGCTCGGATTGTCGGAACATTCCGCGCTGATGCTGCTCATGCTCGCGCTCGCGGGCAGTCTCATCAACATTCCATTGTTTACGGTACGTGCGGAGTCGGCGACGCCGGGTGAGGTGCCATGGATGTTTCGCGGCATTTTGCGACCGCCTCACGGGGCTTTTCACGGTCGCACCCTGATCGCCGTCAACATCGGCGGCTGCGTGGTGCCAGTAGCGTTCTCGCTCTACCTGCTCGGTCACCACGCGATGGGGTTTACCCCGATCGCGCTTGCCACGGCATTTGTCGCCACGGTGGCGCGGCTTCTCAGTCGCCCGATTCCGGGACTTGGCATCGGTATGCCGTTGTTCGTTGCGCCACTCGCGGCGGCGTTTGTTTCGGTTACGGTCTCTCCGCAGGAGAGCGCAGCACTTGCCTACGTATCCGGGACGCTTGGCGTGCTCATCGGTGCCGATCTGCTACGACTCAACGACATCCGGCGGCTCGGCGCACCATTCGCATCCATTGGCGGTGCCGGAACCTTCGACGGTATTTTTCTGACTGGCGTGGTCGCGGTATTGTTGGCGTAATTGGTTCAGCTTTACGTCACGGAGGAATCATGAACAGGGCCTGGCGTTGGACAATTCTGTTGGCGGTCGTGACACTCGCGGCCTGCGGCACGGTGCAGGTGGGGCAGGAGTTCAATCTCCGCACTTTTCAGGACCGTGTGGAGCGTGGCGTGACCACGCAGAACCAGGTGCGCGGCTGGTTGGGGGCGCCTGCCGGGATCGGCGTGGACGTCGACGCGAGCGGCGAGCGATACGAGCAGTGGACCTACTACCGTGCGGCGGGAAAGATGTCAGATATGAGCCAGGCCGAGCTCAAGATCCTACAGGTCAAGTTCGACAAGCACGGTATTGTGCGCGCTTACAACTGGTCAAATAGCGACAAGTAGTGCTGTTAGCGTGACGTCCGCAATAAACTGGCGCACCAGTGTTCAATGGCCTCGCGCACTTCGCGTGGCTTTTCCGTGAGCGGCCAATGGTAGGCCGGTATGTCGCCGGTCTCGACATGCGTAAGGCCGGTGATTCGACGGCGCGTTTCTGCCGGATCGGTGAATGTGACTCCCTGTGACAGCAGCACGAGTGTCGGCGCCGGGATGTCGCGCAGCGACGGCACCGGCCGCGTCACTTCGATGAATTCCTGCAGGTAGTTGGCTGTTGGAAAGAACCTGAGATCGAGCCACGGGGAGGAATAAAGCTTGATCATCTCCTCTTGCTTGCCGATGTTCAGGAGCCTCGCGCGTGTCCGCTCGTCAAGCTCGCGAAGGTCCCGATTGGGGATATGCCTGCGATGCAGGCCGAGTACATTAAACAGCCGTACCAATCCAATCAGCAAATAGAGCAGCGGAGTGAAGCGGCGAATCCAGAGTGCCGAGCCGCGCAGCGTGCCGTTGAATACGGGGTCGATGAGCACCATGCCGCGCGTGCGGTCAATGTGGCGCGCCGCGAATTGCACCGCGACTTGCGCGCCGAGACTGTGTCCGACGAATACCGCGCGCTCGTAGCCTTCCTGATCAAGCAGCGCGAGCAGGTCCGCGCACCAGCGCCGCGCGCCAACGGGTGACCGAGTGAACGACTCGCCGTGTCCGCGCAGGTCGGGGCGCAGGATGTCCCAACGGTCCTTCAGGTTTGTATGCTCCAGGAACTCCGACCAGCGTGTGTGATTGCTGGCCATGCCGTGCAAGAGCACCAGCACGCGCCGCTGCGGGTTGTCGCGGGCACGCCAGCGGCGATAGAACATGCTGAGTCCAGCGCCGAGATCCAGGCGGTGGCTGGTCTCCGGCAAGGTATCGTTAACGTTGGTTGTCATGTGGCGTCGCGCTTCCCCGCGAATGTTAGTGGCAATGCGCGGTGGACGCCATGCAGATCGCACTGGCCGCGCGCCGCGGCGATCCGCTAGACTCGCACGCCTGCTATGGCTGCGTTGCCGATTGAGGAAGTCCTGCCCGAACTGCGCGCGCAACTTGCGTCTCGCCGCGCCGTCGTCTTGCAGGCCCCGCCCGGCGCGGGCAAGACCACGATGGTGCCGCTTGCGTTGCTCGATGCGCCGTGGCTCGCCGGCCGCTCGATCGTAATCCTTGAACCGCGCCGCCTCGCGGCGCGCGCTGCGGCAATGCGCATGAGCCAACTTCGTGGTGAGGGGGTCGGCGAAACGGTTGGCTACCGCATCCGCTTCGAGTCGAAGGTTTCGGCGCGCACACGCATCGAGGTGCTGACCGAGGGAATTCTTACCCGCCGTTTGCAGGGCGATCCGGAATTGAAAGGGGTTGGTCTTGTTATCTTCGACGAGTTCCACGAGCGCCATTTGCACGCCGATCTCGCGCTTGCGCTTTGCCTCGACTGCCAACGCGGCCTGCGCGAGGACCTCAAGATCCTGGTGATGTCGGCAACCCTCGACGGCGCCGCGATCTCAAGATTGCTCGAGAACGCCCCCATCGTTGCCAGCACCGGGCGCAGTTACCCGGTGGATATCCGCTATCAACCGCGCGACCCGCAGGGTTCGCTCCCGCCCATAGTTGCGGAGGCGGTGGTACGGGCGCTTGGTGAGAGCGACGGGGACGCGCTCGCGTTTCTTCCGGGGGCTTGGGAGATACGACGCACTCAGGAGTTGTTGCAGGAGCGACTCGGTGATGCAGTCGACATTCTGCCGCTTTACGGCGACCTGCCTTGGGAGGCACAGGACCGGGCCATCCGCCCCGGCAGCACGCGGCGCAAGATCGTGCTCGCCACGCCGATTGCCGAAACCAGCCTCACCATCGAGGGCGTGCGGGTCGTGGTGGATGCCGGTTTCGCCCGCGTGCCGCAGTTCGATCCCGGCAGCGGCCTGAGCCGGCTCACGACGGTGCGCGTCTCGCGCGCCTCGGCCGATCAGCGCGCCGGTCGTGCGGGTAGAACGGCGCCTGGCGTGTGTTATCGGCTGTGGGGCGAGTCCACCCAGCGAGGGCTTGTGCCCCAGTCGGCGCCCGAGATCCGCACCGCTGATCTTGCGCCGCTCACGCTCGAGCTGTCGGCCTGGGGCGTTAGCGATGTGAATTCACTCAGCTGGCTCGATCCGCCACCTGCACCGGCGCTCGCGCAGGCGCGCAAGCTACTAACAGAGCTCGACGCCCTTGATGCTGAGGGTCGTCTTACCGATGCCGGCCAGGCCATGGTGGCGCTGCCGCTGCACCCACGACTCGCGCACATGCTGTATTACGCACGCACGCTCGGCATGGGGGACCTCGCATGCGACGTGGCAGCGCTGCTTTCCGAGCGCGATGTGCTCGCTTCGAACGCCCGGCGCTCTGTCGACTTCGGTGCGCGTCTCGATGCGCTGAGGGCCTTTCGCGACCGCGGCAGGGCGGGTGTGCAGGCACTCGGTGCGGACGTGAATGCTTGCCAGCGGGTGAGTCAGGCAGCGGATCAGTATCGCCGATTGTTGAGACTTGCAGCCGATCGACACGACCCGTCAATCGACCGGGTCGGACTGCTGCTGGCCTTCGCTTATCCCGATCGCGTCGCACTGGCACGTGACAAGTCATCCGGTCGCTACCTGCTTGCATCAGGGCGCGGCGCTCGTCTCCGCGAGGACGAGATGCGCCTGCGTGCGCCGTGCATTGTCGCGGCGAGCCTGGACGCACGGGAAGAGGAGGGGCTGATATATCTCGCGGCGCCGCTCGACGAAGCAGACTTGCGAAGGCACTTTGCCGGGCATATCCGGGTTGAGGACCGGGTGCGCTGGGACTCGCCGAAGCAAGTGGTTGTCGTGCAGCGCGAGGAATCATTTGGCGCGCTCATCCTCGATTCGAAGCCGTTGCCGAAGGCCGAGCCAGAGCGCGTGCGCAATGCAATGCTCGAGGGTATCCGGCGCCTTGGCATCGAGGCGTTGCCGTGGAGCCCCGAGCTGCGCCAATGGCAGGCGCGCGTGCTTTGTCTTCGCGAGTGGTGTTCCGAGGAAGGCCTGCCAGATGTTTCCGATGCCGCGTTGCTCGAGTCCCTGGAGCAGTGGCTGGCACCATTTCTGGACGGCATCACGCGACGCGATCATCTGGCGCGCATTAACCTGGCGGCTGCGCTCAACGCGCTGCTCGAATGGAAGCAGGCGCGGCGGTTGGACGAAGGCGCCCCTACGCATATCGAGGTGCCCAGTGGCTCGCGGCTGCGACTCGAGTACGCACCCGGACAATCGCCGGTGCTGGCGGTGAAACTGCAGGAGATGTTCGGCAGCGCATGGGGCCGGGTTCCGGTGACGCTGCACCTGCTTTCGCCCGCGCGCCGTCCGATTCAGGTCACGCAGGATCTGCGCGGCTTCTGGGATCGAACTTACTCGGAAGTTAAGAAGGAACTTAAGGGGCGCTATCCCAAACATCCGTGGCCCGACGATCCATGGAACGCGCCGCCGACGCGCCGGACGCAACGAGCCGGCAGGTAGTCAGCGCCGGCGCAGCCTGAAGGCCGTGATGTCCGGCACAACCGCCTGACAGGGCAGGGTGGCCGGGTCAGGGTATGTCTCAGTGAGCCGCGCGACCAAGGCATCGATATCTGACGACGGAGTCCAAGCAGGCCGCCGTACTGAAGCTTGGTGTAGACGCTTGCCGGCGTGAGGTTGAGGTCGTCGACATGACCCATGGCCGGCAGCGCGGCCGCCTTCAGCTCGTCGAAGAGCTGTCCGCAGCGCTGGTGCGCGGGCTCGGATTGGCAGGCAATATCCGGTCCGCCGCGACGCGTGACTTCAAGCGCGTGGTGGCAACCAAACTGCCTGGTGATGAGCGGCGCGGCGAAGGCGCACTTGAAGTTTTCCATGCGCGTTGCCGGTATTGCCCGCGACTAGCCTTGCGTGGTGGCCGTATGCAAGCGGCCGGATGCCAACCGGTGCGGTAGCACCTTGCGCAGCTTGTCACGCAAGCCGCGCAGCAGTGTGTCAGTGGTGGCCCAGTCGATGCAGGCGTCCGTGACCGAGACGCCATACTTGAGTTGCGACAGATCTGCCGGGATCTTCTGATTGCCCCAATTGAGGTGGCTTTCCAGCATCAGCCCAATGATGGACCGGTTGCCCTCGATGATCTGATTGGCACAGTTCTCGGCCACCAGCGACTGCAGCGCGGGATCCTTGGAGGAATTGCCGTGCGAGCAGTCGATCGTGATATTGGCTGGCAATCCCTCGGCCGCGAGTTCCTTTTCGCACAGCGCGACCGACACCGAGTCGTAATTTGGCTTGCCGTTTCCGCCGCGCAGTACCAAGTGACCGTAGGGATTGCCGCGGGTGCGAAACACTGCGCACTGGCCGTCGCGGTTGATGCCGAGGAAATGATGCGGGCGCGCAACGGTATGCAGCGCGTTGATGGCCACGCCAAGGCTGCCATCCGTGCCGTTCTTGAAGCCGACCGGCGTCGACAGGCCGCTTGCCATTTCGCGATGTGTTTGTGATTCGGCGGTGCGCGCGCCGATGGCGGTCCAGGAAATCAGGTCGCCCAGGAACTGCGGAGTAATCGGGTCAAGTGCCTCAGTCGCCGTGGGCAGACCGAGCTCGTTGATTTGCAGCAGCAGCTCGCGCGCCAGGAACAGCCCCTTGTCGATATGGAAGGAGTCATCCATGAAAGGATCGTTGATGAGCCCCTTCCAGCCGACCGTGGTGCGCGGCTTCTCGAAGTAGACGCGCATGATGAGATACAACGTGTTGCCCACTTCATCGGCTAGTTGCTTCAACTTGCCCGCGTACTCGAGCGCGGCCTTGGGGTCATGGATAGAGCAGGGGCCGACGACCACGAACAGCCGATGGTCGTGACGGTCCAGAATGCGGCGCACGGCTTCGCGGCCAGCCAGCACCGTGGCCTGGGCCGTGGGCGTTAGGGGCAGCGCCGTGCGTACCTGCTCCGGCGTGGGCAGCAGGTCGTGCGAGATGACGTTTACGTTATTGACGGAATCGCCGCTCATGAGGGTTCGATTATAAGCGAACTACCTGTGTGACCGTATCGGTCAGCGGGTCTACTGCAGTTCGCGGGTGGCGTGAAACTCAATGTCCGGCCAGCGTTCCATGACCAGGTTCAGGTTGATCTGTGAGGGGGCCAGGTAGGCGAGGTTGCCGGCGCGGTCGAGTGCCAGGCGTGCGTCGTACTGGCGACGGAAGTCATCGAGCTTCTTGCTATCCCCGGCGCGCACCCAGCGCGCCGTGTTGACGTCGATATTGTCATACGTGCACTCGACGCCGTACTCGTGCTGCAGACGGTAGGCGACCACGTCGAATTGCAGGCTCCCGACCGCCCCAAGAATCAGGTCGTTGCTGACGAGCGGGCGAAACACCTGCGTGGCACCTTCCTCGGAGAGTTGGTCGAGCCCCTTCTGCAGTGCCTTCATGCGCATCGGATCGCGCAGCACCACGCGCCGGAACAGCTCCGGGGCGAAGTAGGGGATGCCGGTAAATTTCAGCGCCTCGCCATCGGTAAAGGTATCGCCGATCTGAATGGTGCCATGGTTGTGCAGGCCGATGATGTCACCGGCATAGGCCTCTTCCACCTGCTCGCGCTCGCGCGCCATGAACGTGATGGCATTGTTGATCTGCACATCGCGCTGGATGCGTACGTGGCGCACGCGCATGCCCTTCTGGTAGCGCCCGGATGTGATGCGCAGGAATGCGATGCGGTCGCGATGGTTCGGGTCCATGTTCGCCTGGATCTTGAAGACGAAGCCGGTGAACCGCGGTTCCGTGCTGTGCACGATGCGAGTGGTGGTCTCGCGCGCCGCGGGTGCCGGGGCATGCTCGACGAAACTGTCCAGCAGTTCTTTCACGCCGAAGTTGTTGATAGCCGAGCCGAAGAACACCGGCGTCAGCTCGCCGCGCAGGTAGGCCGCCAGCTCGAACTCATGGCTTGCGCCGCGCACGAGCTCCATTGACTCGCGAAGTTCCTGCGCTTGCTCGGCGAGAAGCTCATCGAGCTTCGGATTGTCGAGGCCTTGCACCACCTCGCCTTCCTGGATGCGACCGCCGTGCGTGGCGCTGAAGAAGTGCACGCGATCCTGGAGGATGTGATACACACCGCGAAACCGCTTGCCGCTTCCAATCGGCCAGGTCACGGGCGCGCAACGAATCTTCAGGACGCTCTCGATCTCATCCATCAGTTCGACGGGATCGCGACTTTCGCGGTCGAGCTTGTTGATAAAGGTCATGATCGGCGTATCGCGCGTGCGGCATACGTCCATCAGCTTGATGGTGCGCTCCTCGACGCCCTTGGCGCTGTCGATCACCATCAGTGCCGAGTCGACGGCAGTGAGCGTACGGTACGTGTCTTCGGAGAAATCCTCGTGGCCCGGGGTGTCGAGCAGGTTGACGATGCGGTCCTCGTAGGGAAACTGCATGACCGACGATGTCACGGAGATGCCGCGCTGCTTCTCGAGCTCCATCCAGTCGGAAGTGGCGTGGCGCGTGCTCTTGCGGCCCTTGACCGTACCGGCGAGCTGGATTGCGCCGCCGAACAGCAGCAGCTTTTCGGTGAGCGTGGTTTTGCCGGCATCCGGGTGCGAGATGATCGCGAAGGTGCGCCGGCGCGCAACTTCCTGTTCGAGGCTACTCATGGTGACGACATCAGGGGCGGGCTAGAGCGCCCCATTATACCGGAAAGCGCGCGTCTGGCGGGGTGCGACAAGAAGGAGGGGCAGGGCCGAGCCGGCCCTGCGCGGCTGCTGCCGCCCCTTCAGACGGGAGCGCTATTGGTATGAAGCAGGCACGGTGTACTGAGCGACACGCCGGAGACTACTGGCAGGCACCCGAATCCCAGCGAAAGAATGCGCGATGGACTGCCTGATAGAGCGCCACGCCGCCGACCACCCCAAGGATTGTGATCGCTGCCGGCAAGTAGCCCTGCCCGAACTGCACGAGCGCAATGGCCGGACAAGCGCCGGTGACGGCCCACCCCATGCCAAAAAGGATCGAGCCAGGGATGGTGCCGGGATGGATGCGCTTGCGTTCGATCCGGTGCTGGCGGGCGAGCAGCGCGAAGGCGGCTGCCGCCAGCGCGACCGCGCCGGCAAACACGAACAACAGCCGCAGATCCGTGAACGTGAACATCTTGTGGACTTCGCCGAAATCGGTGAAGCCGACGCTGCTCAGGACGATGCCGAGGATCAGACCGGTGGCGCCGTAGCGGATATGAACTTGCCGAGAAGTTGCGATCATCGGACGAGCGCCTCCATCAGAAATGAGAATCCGACTGCGGAACCGAAGAACACCGCGGTCGCGAGGAGGCTCGCGGGCACGAATCGCGCACATCCCGAGAGGCCGTGGCCAGAGGTGCAGCCACCGGCCATCTGGGTACCGAAGCCAACCGCCAGTCCGCCGAGCAAAAGCGCTACATAGGACGAAAAACCGCCGCCAAACAGCAGCTCGTGTACCGGTCCCATGTTCCAGTGGAACGCGAAGCCGCCATTCACAAAGGCGCTGATCAGGCCGCCTGTCGCCAACGCGAGCAGGAAGACGGCGTGCGCTGTCCAGGGAATGCGCCTGCGGAAGCGGTGTTTTGAATTCGCGGATGCCTCCGGCGCATGGCCGATGGTTCCATACGTCGCCGCCGCGCCGAACTGCGCGATCGTCGCGGCCATCAAGGCATCGCCGGCAAGTGCCGGTTCCCGGCGCATGGCCAACTCGGCCTGCGCGAGGCGACGGGCCTCCCGCCAATGAACAACGGTTTGCCAGCTGCCGGACACCCCCAGCGGCCGACGCAGCATCCACCAGAACGCGACGGTTATGGCGCCGAGGCCAATCGCCCCTGCCCACCATGGCCAATATTCAGTCATCGTGCTTTCCTCTCGAACGTTTCATGTGGTATCGACCGGCTGCTAGCGACCGAGCAGCCGGGCGAACAGGTTGGGTTTCTCTACTTTCGGATTGCGGTGTACCGGCCGCGCGGTTCGCGCGCTGCCAATCAAGTCGGCCGCTTCCCCAAATCCGCCGCGCCTGGCGATTTCGTAGGCGGTTTCGCCGTCGTTGCTGGTGAGGGTGCGATCAGCACGCTTCGACAAGAGCAGCCGTATGATATCGACGTCACCGATCGCAGCGGCCGCCATTAGCGGTGTCATGCCGCGACCGTCGCGGACGTTGACGTCGGTTCCCGTATTCAGAAACGATAGAACCATCGGCGCCCGGCGTTTGAGGATTGC
>Ga0111171_1072_pt1 | contig 20508 bp, 21 predicted proteins | sample DeeMarSWOR324_28_FD_80232 | JGI IMG/M metagenome (GOLD analysis project Ga0111171, IMG submission 80232) | Acidithiobacillales bacterium SM23_46 | reverse complement strand
TCGCTATAGTCGAGAAACTGAAAGGCGGTCTGCAGCAGATGATAGCCATCCGCTCGCCTGCCCACGACATGCAGAAAGAGATTCAGCTTTGCCGGGGCAGGCCAGACGTCCATGTCGCCATTCTATCAACCGCCTGACCGATCGGGCGCTAGTGACGCGGTACCCAGCGATCAATTACCACCCGGAATTCAAGCGTGGGATCGTTTCCCGCCGCGATGTCGAGGCTTTGGCGATTGCCGGCATCAGCGCGCTTGATAAAGAGCTTGTTCGGCAACTCAAGGGAATCGAGGCGCTCGTAGCCGAGAAACTCGACCTGCCAGCCGAGCTGGCGCAACGTGCGCAAGCGGCCCCACTCGTCGAGCTCGCGCACACTCGCGACCCCGGGCGCGGGCAAACCCCGTATCCAATAACCAAGTCCGTTCACCGGCAGCTGCCAGCCGGTCGCGCGCTGCAGCAGGTTCTCCGCGCTCGTGTCACGCAGGATCTGCTGCGCGCTGTCGCGCAACTCTGCACCCGACGCGTCCTGACGAAGTCGCACATGGCCACTGCCCAGCGGCCCAACAAGGTCAATGTCATGCCGATCCTTGGCGCGCAGCCACAGGAGACTGGCCTGCCAACCTTCGTCAGCAGTGCGCAGAGCGATACGTCCGCGGATTTCCCATGAGTCGAGCGGACCCAGATCGCGTGTGCGTGCCAGCCACGCCGCATCGCGATCGCCCACTGGCGGTCGCTCCGGCATGGCCGCGCAGGCGCTCAGCGCTGCGAGCAGCAATGCCGCCAACCAGCCTCTCACTGTTTGAATTTCTTGATGGCGTCGAGTACAGCCTCGTTGTCCGGCGCCTCGCGCAGGGCCCGGCTCCATACCGACTCGGCCTCGCGCCGATTGCCCATTACCCAAAGCACCTCACCCAGATGCGCCGCGATCTCTGCATCATTGCGCACCTCGAGCGCGCGCTTGAGGTAGCGCACTGCCTCGGCATTATTGCCCATGCGGTACTGCAGCCAGCCCATGCTGTCGAGAATGAAGGCGTCGTCGGGACGCAGCGCCAGAGCTTCGGAAAGCAGCGCGTTGGCTTCCTGCAACCGGTTTGTGCGGTCTGCAAGCGTGTAGCCCAGCGCATTCAGCGCATGCGCGTTCTTGGGGTCTTTTTTCAACACGCTGCGCAGGTCGCTCTCGACCACCTGGATCAGGTTGAGCTTCTCGGCGATCAGGGCACGAGCGTAGAGCAGGTCCTTGTCACCGGGCAGTTGCTTCAGCCCCTGATTGAGAACCGCGAGCGCCTCTTCGTACTTGCGTGCCTCGCGCAGGATCTGCTCCTCGGACAAAATAAGCTGCACACGCTGCTGATCCGTCGTGGGTGAGAGCGAGCGCAGGTGAGCCAGTGCGCCGGGAATGTCGCCCTGCCTGGCTTTCATCATGCCAATCCGGGTCTGCGCCTCGAAATAGTTCTCACCCGGCCCAATCTCGCTGTACCAGCGGATCGCCTCGGCGTAGTCCTTGCGCTGTTCCGCGACCTGGCCGAGGTAGTAACGAGCCTGATCGTGCTGCGGACGCAACGCGAGGGTGCGCTTCAGGTACTTTTCTGCGTCGTCTAGTTCCTGCGTCTGCAACGACAGGAGCGCGATCGCATAAATCGTGTCCGCGTCATTGGGCATGTCACTTAAGACGCGCGTGAACTCGCTGCGGGCCTTGCTCCACTGACGTTGGTCGATCAGGTGTCGAGCGTAGTTGAGACGCACAGTCGTGGCATGAGGATACTGCGCGAGGAACTCCTCGTAGAACTGCTGGGCCTTACCCATCTCCTTGAGCGACACAAGGATGCGTGCCTTGAAAAGCGCCGCCTCCTCCCAGCCCGGGCGCAACACAAGCGCGGTGTCCGCAGCCTGGAGGGCGCGCGGAAAGTCCCCCATTCGCACGCTAAGGTGCGTCAGCGCGAACTGTGCGGCGGGCACCTTCGGATTCTGGTCGACCAGTTGCTGCATGACCGTCAGTGCCGAGGCCCTCTGGGTATGGCGCGAGAGCACCGACACCACGCGCATGTAGGCCTGCTCAGGATTCGACCGCGGAGTTTCCAGGACAATCAGACGCTCGAACTGCACGAGCGCCTCATCGGGCCGGTCGAGTTCCATCAGGATGCCGGCCAACGACTCGCGGGCATCCGGGTCGTCGGGCTGCAGCTCCACCCAGAGCTTCGCCGAAACGAGCGCTTCTTCGAAGCGTCGGGCATAGGTGGCCGCCAGCGTGGCCCGCTCGGCAAGCCGCGGATCACGGGTCTGCTGCGCAACCTTGCCGAGCGTCTGGGCCGCGACACCCACCTGACCGCGCTGGCCGGCAATTTCGCCGAGTAGAATGTTGTAAAGCGTGGCCGCATCGAGCGGCACGTTGGGCAACGCCTCGACCGCCGGTTCCGCTGCGATGGGCGCAGAAGCTTGCGAGCCGGAAGGCGCTTTCGGTGAGCTGGCGCAGGAAGCCAGCATGGCGCTGGCCATCAGGACGAGTAACGATCGGTTCATGGGCTGATGCATCGTATGGTTGTCTCCCCGCTCGCGGCGCGGTCTGCCGGGATCTTCTTGCCGCGAGCAAAACCCTCCGGCCGGTCTGCCGGGTACGCGGCCTGGCCGGGGGGGCGGACAAGAGGATCGAATTTACCTGTGAGTCTGGTCGGTTTATCGCCAACCGGCAAGCCGAGCGGCTGGGCAGACTGACACCTATTCTGTACAAATACCCGCACTGTGAATGGCATTTACCCGCCGCGCGATGCGCGTGTCCTTGCAACTCCATTCGATACGGCTTGATATTGGACCCGATTCGGACAACATCCGTTCCTTGACACCCCCAGTCAATCGCCCAAAATCCGAGCCGATAACAAGGTCTTCAGAACGCAACATATGCGCCTCATCGCAGTAGGGCTTAATCATCAGACGGCACCGGTCGAATTGCGTGAAAAGGCAGCCTTCGCGCCGGAGCGGCTGCCCGAGGCGCTGCACCATCTCCGGGCGAGCGGCGCAGCAGGCGAAGCCACGATTCTATCGACCTGCAACCGGACGGAGGTCTACTGCGGGCTCGATTCCGACGGCGAGCAACGCATCATGCGCTGGTTCTGCGACTACCACCGCCTGTCGCTCGAGGAGCTGCGGCCATTTCTGTATCGCCATCCCGACCAAGACGCGGTGCGGCACGCTTTCCGGGTGGCCGCCGGGCTCGACTCGATGATGCTGGGCGAAACCCAGATCCTCGGGCAAATGAAGGATGCTTTTACCGTGGCGCACAAGGCCGGCGCCACCGGCAAGCTTCTCAATCGCCTGTTCCAGCAAACTTTCTCGGTAGCGAAACAGGTGCGAACCGATACCGCTATCGGCGCGAGCCCGGTGTCGGTTGCCTCGGCGGCGGTGGCCCTGGCCAAGCAGATATTCAGTTCGCTTGCCAGTCAGAGCGTGCTTTTCATCGGCGCCGGCGAAATGATCGAACTGTGCGCGCGACATTTCGCTGAGCATGGCATCGGTAAGATGCTCGTGGCCAATCGCACCCTTGAGCGCGCCCGGTGGCTGGCAGACCAGTTCGGGGCGGAAGCCATTTCCCTCGCGGAAATGCCGAACCGCCTGGCGGACGCGGACATCGTCGTATCGTCGACCGCCAGCCAGCTGCCGATCCTCGGTAAGGGCGCGGTGGAAAGCGCATTAAAGGCCCGCAAGCACCGTCCCATATTGATGCTCGACATCGCCGTCCCGCGTGATATCGAACCGGAAGTGGCCGAACTTTCAGATGTCTACCTGTACGCCATCGACGACCTGAAAGACGTAGTAAAGGAGAACCTGGAATCGCGCCAGGAGGCCGCGCGCGAGGCCGAAAAGATTATTGACACCCAGGTGAGCGATTTCATGCACTGGGTGGAGACGCTTGACGTCGTACCGACGATTCGGGCGCTGCGCGAGACTGCCGAGGCGCTGTGCGAGGCCGAGCTAAAACGCGCCCGCCGGCGGCTCGCGGCAGGCGAAAATCCCGAACACGTAATAGAACAATTGGCCCGGGCGCTCACTAACAAGTTCACCCACTCCCCGTCTCATGCACTCAAGCTCGCTAACCGTGACGGCAACGCAGCATTGCTGGAAGCGGCGCGACGGTTATTCAACTTAAACGACGACTGATCCGCCACCCCTGTTAGGCAAGGGGTAGGCCGCTGTCCACCCGAGCATCGCCATGCTGAATCCCTCAATTGAGACCCGACTCGCACGCCTCGCGGAACGCCACGAGGAGATTGCGGCAATGCTTGCCGACGCGAAGGTAATCTCGAACCAAGAGCAGTTCCGCAAGCTTTCTCAAGAGTATGCCGAGGTGAGCGGCATTGTCGCACGCTACCAGGCTTACCGGCGGGTGCTGGACGACCGCGAGGCGGCCGAAACGATGGCCGCGGATCCGGACCCTGCAACGCGCGAGATGGCACAGGAGGAGTTGGCGCGCACTGGGCCGGAGCTCGAGTCACTCGCGAGCGAGTTGCAGGTTATGTTGCTCCCGAAGGATCCGAACGACGCGCGCAATGTGTTCCTCGAAATCCGCGCCGGCGCTGGTGGCGACGAAGCCGCGATCTTCGCCGGCGATTTGTTTCGCATGTACCACTACTATGCGCAGAGTCGTCGCTGGGAGGTGGAGGTAGTATCCCAGAGCCAGGGCGAACACGGCGGCTACAGGGAGATCATCGCGCGCATTGCCGGCCAGAGCGTCTACTCACGGCTCAAGTTTGAGTCGGGCGTGCACCGCGTCCAGCGAGTGCCGGCCACCGAAGCGCAGGGCCGCATTCATACCTCGACCTGTACGGTCGCGGTGCTGCCCGAAGCCGCGGAAATCGACGCGATCGATCTGAATCCGGCCGACCTTAAGGTCGATACCTTCCGCGCGAGCGGCGCCGGTGGCCAGCACGTCAACAAGACCGACTCGGCGATCCGCATCACGCATTTACCCACCGGTATAGTGGTGGAGTGTCAGGACGAGCGCAGCCAGCACAAGAACCGCTCGCGTGCGATGTCAGTCCTGGCCGCGCGACTGCTCGAGATCGAGCAACGCAAGCAACGCGAGGCCGAAGCGGCCAGTCGCAAGTCGCAAGTGGGCACTGGCGATCGCTCCGAGCGCATCCGCACCTACAACTTCCCGCAAAACCGAGTTACCGATCACCGCATCAACGTGACGCTCTACAAGCTCGATCAGATGATGGAGGGCAAGCTGGACGAGCTGATCGACCCCTTGATCGCCGCCGACCAGACCGAGCGGCTTGCAGCGCTCGCGGCTGGCAACGCCTGAAGCTCCCGGTATGGTTTCGACCGTCGGCCAATTCCTGCATGAGGCCGAGACGCATCTCTCCTCCCACTCGCCCTCGCCACGCCTCGATGCCGAGGTGCTCGTCATGCACGTCTGCGGGCTGAGCCGCGCCGAGTTGCTCACGCGTGCCCATGTTGAACTGCGCCAAACGTCGCTCACGCGCCTGCAGACACTGCTGGCGCGGCGCGCGGCTGGCGAACCACTCGCCTATCTCACCGGGGTGCGCGAGTTCTGGTCGCTGCCACTACGCGTCAGCGCCGATGTCCTGATCCCGCGACCCGAGACAGAGCTGCTGGTGGAGCGGGCACTGGCACACGTTCCACCCGCGGCGAGTTGGACTATCGCCGACCTTGGCACTGGCAGCGGCGCCATCGCCATTGCGATCGCGCGCGAGCGCCCGCGCAGTCGCCTTTTCGCCACCGATGCGTCCGCCGCGGCGCTCGAAGTTGCGCGTGAAAACGCGCATCGCCACCATGTCACGAACATCGAGTTTCGCGAGGGCAACTGGTGCGCAGCGCTGGGGAAGGAGCGCTTCGAGCTGATCGTCAGCAACCCGCCCTATGTGTGCGAGGCTGACGCCCACCTCGCGCGGGGCGATGTACGTTTCGAACCGCGAGCCGCGCTGGTGGCCGGGGCCGACGGGCTCGATGCCATCCGCACCATCGTTGCCGATTGTCCGCGCTACCTCGCCGACATGGGAAGATTATTGCTTGAACATGGCCATGATCAGGCCGCCGCGATTTCCCGCATCCTGATCGGGGCGGGGTTCCGTGATATTGTGGTGCATCGTGATCTCGCCGACCTCGAACGTGTCACCGAGGCGCGGCGCGCAACCTGAGCCGCGCGATGGAAGACAAGCAGCTGCTTCGCTACAGCCGGCACATCCTGCTGCCCCAGATCGGAATTGAGGGACAGCGCCGCCTGCTGCGCGCGCGCGTTCTCATCATCGGCATGGGCGGCCTTGGCTCTCCGATTTCAATGTATCTCGCCGCGAGCGGCGTGGGCCACCTGGTGTTGGTCGATGGCGACCGGGTTGATCTCACGAACCTGCAACGCCAGATCGTCCACACCACGGCGCGCGTCGGGGAGGAGAAAGTCATCTCGGCGGCGAAGACGCTCGCGGCGCTCAATCCCGAGGTGGAACTCGTTACCTTCAACCGCCGGCTCGCGGAACCCGAACTGCGCGCCCAGATCGAACTCGCCGATGTCGTCGTCGACGCGAGTGACAACTTCCCGACCCGCCACTTGGTGAATCGCCTGTGCGTGGCCACGCGCACGCCACTCGTCTCGGGCGCGGTAGTGCGCTTTGAAGGACAGGTCAGCGTGTTTCGACCCGATCTCGATGACAGTCCCTGCTACGCGTGTCTGTACCACGACACGGAGGCCGAAGAAGGTGAGCTCTGTTCGCAATTCGGGGTATTGGCGCCCGCGGTCGGCATGATCGGTGCCGTGCAGGCCACCGAAACGCTTAAGCTCCTGCTCCGCGTCGGCACGCCGCTCACCGGGCGGGTGCTGGCGCTCGATGCACTCTCGATGGAATGGCGCGAGCTTCGGCTAAAGAAGGATCCTGCCTGTCCAGTTTGCGGCAAGTAACGCGTGTTGCTAGGCACGCCACCAAAGTCGCCGCGCAATCACCAACGCTAACAGGCAGAGCACCACCAGCGCACTGATCCACGGCCACCGGCTTCGACGGCGCGGCTGGGCTCGGCAGCGAGCTGATACCACTTGAGCGCCTGGGCCAGATCCTGCTGCACACCAAGCCCGTGCGCGTACATCATCCCGAGGTTGAACTGGGCGACAATATCTCCACGTTCGGCAGCCTTTCCCAGCCACTCGGCGGCGACCACTTCGTCCTTGGCGGTGCCGATTCCGCGGAACAACATCAGACCGAGCTTGCCCTGTGCGGCTCCGTGACCCTGCGCCGCGGCCTTGCGCAACCACTCAAGTGCAGCCGATTCGTCGCGCGCAGTGCCGCGCCCGTAAGCGTGCATCATGGCTAGCTCATACTGTGCCGCTGCCTCGCCCTGCTCAGCAGTCGCACGACAGGCCTCAAACGCGCGCGCCTGCTCCTTGGTCGGCGGCGGGGCCGAGGGGCGCTCGGCGGCGACGTCGGTTGTACCGCCACTCATGACCTGTGTCTTCGGGAATGCGCTCGCTACGCGCGGCTCGGGCGATGTGCCTTTCCGTCTCGTGAGTCGCGCCAGCACGTCCTCGGCCGAGTGCGGCCGGTCCTTGGCGTGCGGCGCGAGCATCCAGTCGACGACCGTGAGCAGTTCGCGCGAGCAGCGACCCGCCGCTGCCTCGACCACCGGCTTGAGCGGATCCGGGGCGCCTTCCTGCAATACGGTAATTCGATCGGGAGCTTCAACGGGGGCGCGCCCGGTCAGGCAGTGATACATCGTGGCGCCAAGTGCATAGAGATCAGTCCACGGACCCTGGCGCCCGAGCGAACCGTACTGCTCGAAGGGACCGTAGCCAGGAGTGACGATGCCGGTGAGCGTGCGCGTCTGCTCGCCTAGCGCCTGGCGCGCCGCGCCAAAATCAAGCAGTACCGGCGGGCCGTCCTTGCGCAGAAAAATATTACCGGGCTTGATATCACGGTGCAGTACCCCCTTGGCATGCACGACGCGTAGCCCTTCCAGAATCGGCACCAGGATTGCGCGCGCCTCAGCCTCGGTTAGCACGCCGCTGCGCTTGAGCTGCTCGGCGAGCGACTCGCCGTCCTCGTAGTCCATGACGAGGTAGGCAGTGCCGTTGGCCTCAATGAAGCGATTGACATGAACGATGGAGCGCTCCTTGAACTTGGCAAGGATGCGCGCCTCTTCGAGAAACTGCTTCAGACCATATTCATAGTGCTTGCGATCGTTGTCGGAACGCGGCACGACGGTGGTACCGTCGGCAGTGCGCTGGGCCAACCCGTTCGGAAGATATTCCTTGATCGCGACGTCGCGACGCAGATCGTGATCGTAGCCCTTGTAAGTGATCCCGAAACCGCCGACCCCAAGGATATTGGCGATTTCGTAGGATTCGAGGCGGCTGCCAACCGCCAGCGCACCGTGCAATCCGGTACTCACGTCGGGTCCCCGCGACATGACCAACGCCCCCACTCGATCTTTTCGCAGAGTGCCATCGGTTACGCTACTCGTACTGCTTCTCGATTTCCTTCACGCGCTGCTTGTACTCGGCTTTCGTGAGCTTGCGCGCCTTGTAGTCGCGCTTGGCCTGGTCGATTTCCTGATCCATCTGCGCCTCGATACGCTTTACGGTGCGCTTGTATTCATACTTGGTGAGTTGCTTGGCCCTATAGGCCTTTTTTGCCTCGGTAATGCTGGCGTACTGGGGTTTGACGGGTTCTATCGGCGGCGGAGGCGCCGGCGGTTTCATGACAGTCTTGGGCGGCGGTGGCACGGGTTTCGGCAAGGGCGCGAGATTCGCTGTGCTGGAGGATGGCGGCAAAGGCCTGTCGACAGTCTTTGGCGCCTCATCGGCGACGGTCGCTGGCGTTGGTGCCGGCGCTGTCTCGGCTGGCTCGGCACGCGGCGGCGGCCGCTCAATCTTGGTGCGCAATCCGGCTTGGCGCGCAGCGAAGAGCGCAATCGGCACCAGCACGACCAGCGCGAGCCCAAGCTTCACCGGGCGCTTGCCGAAAAAGCTGCCAAAGCCCCGACCAAACCTGCGCACGCCGGCGCCCACCGTACTGGACTCTTCCATGCCGGAAAGATGGGCGCCTCCATAGTCTTCGGCTGCCATCACATTTGGCACCAGGCGCGGCACGGCGAAGCGCGGGATATGGTAGATGCGCACCGCTTGCGGTATGCCCTTCAACTCGCGCCAGCCAACCTCCTGACAAGGCACCTCGGCCTTGTTCATGGCCATGTACAGCGCTTCGCTGAAATAGATCTCATCGGCGGGGGTAACGCCGCAAATGCGGCTGGTCATGTTTACCGGCTCACCAAAAATATCGCCACGCGCCACGCGCACCTCGCCGAGGCTCGCGCCGACGCGCATGTGAATCTGCTTCTCCTTCGGCGCGCTGCGGTTGTACTCATACAGCGCGTCCTGCATGGCCATGGCACACAGCATGGCGTCAGTCGGAGAACGGAAAACCAGCAACAGCGCATCGCCCGCACGATCGGCAGCAGGATGCGATTATGCGTCGCGAGCAGCTGCTCAATCTCGACGCGCGACTGCTGCACGGTGGCCTCGGTATAGCCGGCCATATCGGTCAGCACGATGGCTAGGTTTTCGGTCTTGATGGCCATGGTCGGGCGTGGTGGAGCTTCCCGCTATAGAGAACTCTCTGCAAAGTTTATACTACCCCCGACACCCCGGAAGCACCGACACCGCAATCGACGCATGATTCATCCGCACCGCTGTCCCGTCATCCACCGAGGCGCAATGTGACTGAGCCGCTGCGCCTGCCTCGCACGATCGTGAACCAGCTCCTGCATTTCGCCCAGCGCGCACCGGAAGAGGAAATCTGCGGGCTGATCTCCGGGGACGCCGGCGGCTTCAAGCATTGTTATCCGGTCGCAAACGTCGCCAGCGACAAGCGCCGGCTGTTCCACCTCGACCCCAAGGGCCAGATCGACGCGATGCGGCGAATGCGCGCCGCTGGTGAGGAACTCGTGGCTATCTACCATTCCCATCCGCACGCCCCGGCCCTGCCATCCCCCGCCGACATTCGCGAGAGCGAGTACCCGGACGTGCTGTATCTCATCATCTCGCTCGACACCCAGGGTGTGCTCGAGATGCGTGGCTTTCAGCTGCGTGACGGCAAGGTCACGGACGTTCCAATCGCGATTTGAGGCGGCCCTCGCGCGCCGCCCCGCCGGAACTATACTTGCGGCAGTTCATTCCAGTTCGATTCCGGGGGGAAATACCGTGGTCACCACCTATATTGTGCTCGCCATCGTTGCCGCGTCGCTCGCCTACGCGGTGCTGCTCTACAACCACCTCGTACAGCTAAAACACAATGTCTGGCAGGCGTGGTCGAATATCGACGTGCTGCTCAAGCAGCGCCATGAGGAGCTGCCGAAGCTCATTGAAACCTGCAAGCAGTACATGCAACACGAGCGCACCGTGCTTGAACGAGTCACCACTGCGCGCACCGCGGTGAGCACAGCGCGCGAAGCGGGCGACGTCGCGGCCCTTGGACGGGCTGAAACGGCTATGCGCGCTGGCCTCGCCGGGTTGTTCGCAGTGGTCGAAAACTACCCGGAGCTCAAGGCGAATCAGACTTTCCAGCACCTGCAGACGCGCATCTCGCAGCTCGAGAGCCAGATCGCCGACCGGCGCGAGTACTACAATGCCGCGGTCAATGCCAACAACGTGCGCATTGAGCAGTTCCCGGACGCATTGGTCGCGAATCTTTTCAAGTTCGGGCCGCGCGAACTGCTGCGCTTCAGCGACAGCGAGCTGAAGGACGTCGACGTCAAGGCGCTGTTTAACGCCTGACGTGCGCGCTTTCGTCGCGGTCGGCGGCTGGTTTGCGCAACTCGAACAGACCGTCCGACAGGCCGATCCCCAGGCGCTCGGATTTGTCATCGCGCTGCTCGGCGTGGCTGCGGCAGCGGGTGGCTGGTTTGCATGGCGCTCGCTCTACCGCATCCGCCTGATTCAGGACACACCGACTGCCAGGACGCGGTCCGCCCATCAGGGTTATGTCGAATTGGAAGGCGTGGCGCGGATGATGGATGACGCCCCAATCACCGCACGACTGTCGGGTCTGCCTTGCTGCTGGTACCGCTACCGGGTAGAGGAACTCGAGCACTCCCGCGACGCGCGAGGTCATTCGCGTATGCACTGGCGGGTGGTCGAGCGTGGCACGAGCGATGACACATTCTGGCTCGAGGACGATACCGGTCGGGTGGCAGTCGATCCTGCGGGCGCGGAGATCCAAGCCCGCTACAAGGACAACTGGCGTTCGCGCTCGGGCCTGGCCGGCATCGCGCGTCCCACACCCTACTTCATCGACTTCTTCAATACGCACGGCGTCACGCGGACCTACCGCTTTACCGAGGAGCGCATTAATCGAGGCGATCCGGTGTACGTGCTTGGCATGCTGCGCAACCTTCGCAGTCATGACAACCTGCCGACCATCGACACGCGCATCCGTGAACTGCTACGGGAATGGAAGCAGAACCAGGGGCGGCTACGCGAACGCTTTGATCTCGATCAAAACGGCAAGATCGATGAGCGCGAATGGCTTCTGGCGCGCCAGGCGGCGCGGCGCGAGGCCGAGCGCGCCCAGGCTGAAGCCACTAATCAATCAGTCGAGGGTATCAACCTGGTGAGCGACCCGCGTGACGACCGCCGACCCTACCTGATATCGGCATTCACCCAGGCTGAGCTGCTCGCACAGCGACGCCGCGGATTCTGGATATCGGCCGTGTTGTTCTTCGTGGCCGGCGTAGTCGCGACATGGCTCTACCAGCTGCGCTTCGCGGGCGGCTGACTAAGCGCGTATCAGGGTGCCAACGCCTTCGTCCGTGAAGACTTCAAGCAACACCGCATGGGCGACACGCCCATCAACGATGTGCGCGCTCTTCACGCCGCTCGCCACCGCATCCAGCGCGTAGTTGACCTTCGGTAACATGCCACCGGCAATTGTTCCGTCACCGATCAAGTTCTTGACCTCAGAGGCGCTGAGCTTTGGCAGCAGCTCGCCTGCCCTATTCAGCACGCCGGTGGTGTTGGTCAGCAACATCAGCTTCTCCGCGCCGAGCGTGATCGCTAGCTTTCCGGCCACCACGTCAGCATTAATGTTGTAGGTGGCGTTGTCGGCCCCGACTCCGATCGGCGCGATCACCGGGATGAAATCGCCCTTGTCGAGGAAGGCCACCAGGCTCGGATCAATCGACTCCACCTCGCCAACATGTCCGATGTCGATGATTTCGGGAGGCAGCTTCACATCCTGCGGCTCCTTCTTCAGCAACATCTTCCTGGCGCGAATGAAACGACCGTCCTTGCCGCTGAGCCCAACGGCCTTGCCGCCGTGCTGATTGATGAGGTTCACGATCTCCTTGTTGACGAGACCGCCCAACACCATTTCAACCACATCCATGGTCTCACGGTCTGTGACCCGCATCCCCTGTACGAACTCGCTCTTCTTGCCAATGCGCTCGAGCAGCTTGCCGATCTGCGGGCCACCACCATGCACCACCACCGGGTTCATGCCGACCAGTTTCATGAGGACCACGTCGCGCGCGAATGCGCTCTTTAGCGCCTCGTCGACCATGGCGTTGCCGCCATACTTGATCACCAGCGTCTTACTCTGGAAGCGCTGAATATAGGGCAGCGCCTCCGTGAGCACGCGGGCCCGGTCGGTGGCGGATAGCTTCGGCGCAGTCATTCTTATTCCTGTAGGTACGAGAATTGGTGAACGCGGCTAAGCTAACCGACCCTGCCGCCGGGGCACAAGAGCCAGACACATACCGTAGCATCGCAGGGCGTGGCGGCCGGGACGCGGACCGGGCCTAAACGGACTGACCGGAAAAAGAAAGGGCCGCATATGCGGCCCCTTCCTCCCGAAGATGCGGAGACTTCTTACTCCACTTCCACCGCGATCTTCTTGGGTTTTACTTCTTCGGCCTTGGGCAGGGTCAGCTCCAGCACCCCGTCCTTGTACGCGGCCTTGAGTTTGGCGGCATCGATTTCGCTGCCGAGCCGCAGGCTGCGTACATACTTTCCATAGCGGCGCTCCTGGCGGATCAGGCGGCCTTCCTTCTCCTCCTTCTTCTCGCTCTTGGTCTCACCGCTGATGGTGAGCACGCCGTTCTCAACGCTGACCTGGATGTCGTCTTTCTTCACGCCCGGCATCTCGGTCTTCACGATGTACTCATTCTCGTGCTCCACCACATCCATCGCCGGCACCAGGTCCTGGCTTGCGGCCTCCTCGACCCAGCGCATGGGGTGAAAGAACCCCTCGAATACGCGGTCTAGCTCCGGATCCCACAGCCCCAAGCGGCGCAGCGGAGCGCTCTCTTCACGTCTCATCAGTCTGGTCATGACACACCTCCTTTCATCTTCAGGATTGAATTGAACACTGCCGCTACAGTCGTAGCATGGGCCCAGCCGGCACACCTGTCGTTGACATCCGTCAAAGCCCAGCGGGCTGCGCAGCAAGCTGTTCTCAAAATGGGGTTGCGGCGGGCGCTTTCAAGCACCCTGTTCTGCGGGCTAAGACCTTGAAAAATTGCGGGGCGCACCCAGCGCCCCGCCTCCGGGGCACTTCACAAGATGTAGCGTGCCAGGTCCTCGTTGCCTGCGAGCGCGGCAACGTGCTGGTCGACATAAGCGGCATCTATGGTCGTGCGCTGGCCACTCTGGTCCGCTGCCTCGAACGACACCGTCTCGAGCAACCTCTCCATGACTGTATGCAGTCGCCGCGCCCCGATATTTTCCGTTCGCTCGTTCACCTGCCACGCCACCTCGGCAATACGGCGCACGCCATCCGGCGTGAACTCGAGCGCATGGCCCTCGGTGGCGAGCAACGCACTGTATTGCTCGGTGAGCGAGCAATCGGTTTCGGTTAGGATGCGCACGAAATCTTCCACCGTGAGCGCTCGCAGCTCGACGCGAATCGGCAACCGTCCCTGCAATTCCGGCACCAGGTCCGAAGGCTTGGCGAGGTGGAACGCACCTGATGCGATGAAAAGGATATGGTCGGTGCGCACCACCCCATACTTGGTCGACACAGCCGACCCTTCCACCAATGGCAACAGGTCGCGCTGCACGCCTTCGCGCGAAACATCCGGGCCGCGCGCCTCGGAACGTCCGGTGATCTTGTCAATCTCGTCAAGGAAGACGATGCCGTTCTGCTCGACACGCGCGAGCGCCCGTATCTTGATGTCGTCATCATTGATCAGCCGGGCGGCCTCTTCTTCCAGCAACAGCTTTTTCGCCTCGCGAATCTTCAGCTTGCGCGGGCGGGAACGCCGCCCGCCCATATTCTGAAACAGCCCCTGCAGTTGCGATGCCATGTCTTCCATGCCAGGCGGCGTAAAGATCTCGACGCCCATGTTCGTCATGCTGAGCTCGACCTCGATCTCCTGATCATCGAGCGTGCCTTCGCGCAGCTTCTTGCGAAACGCCTGCCGGGCGGCGCCGTCAGTCGCACGCGACGACTCGCCAGCCGCTGCAAATCCCACCTCGCGCGCCGGCGGCACCAGCGCATCGAGGATACGATCTTCCGCGGCATCCTCGGCGCGCGTGCGCACCTTGGCCATCTCCTCGACACGCGTCATCTTGACCGCCATGTCGGCAAGATCGCGGATAATGGAGTCGACGTCGCGCCCGACATACCCGACCTCGGTGAACTTGGTCGCCTCCACCTTGATGAAGGGCGCGTTGGCAAGCCGGGCCAGCCGTCGCGCAATTTCGGTCTTGCCAACGCCGGTCGGCCCGATCATCAGGATGTTCTTGGGCGTGATCTCGGCGCGCAGCGTCTCGTCTGCAACTTGCATGCGCCGCCAGCGGTTACGAAGCGCGATCGCCACCGCACGCTTGGCAGCCGACTGTCCGATGATGTGCTTGTCGAGTTCCTGGACGATTTCGCGCGGGGTCATGCCGGACATGGCGGGTTACAGCTCCTCGATGGTGAGACTGCGATTCGTATAGATGCAGATGTCGGCCGCAATGCCGAGCGCCCGCTCGGCAATCGTACGCGCATCGAGCTCCGTGCTGTCGAGCAGCGCGCGGGCCGCAGCCTGCGCAAACGGGCCGCCGGACCCGATCGCGATTACCCCGCCTTCCGGTTCGATGACGTCGCCATTGCCGGAAATAATGAGCGAAGCGTTGCGATCCGCCACTGCGAGCAGCGCCTCGAGACGACGCAACATGCGATCGGTCCGCCAGTCCTTGGCAAGCTCGACTGCGGCACGCGTGAGGTTACCCTGGTGCTTTTCCAGCTTGCCCTCGAAGCGCTCGAACAGCGTGAACGCATCGGCGGTGCCACCGGCAAAACCAGCCAGAATCTGGTCCTGGTAAAGGCGGCGGACCTTGCGGGCATTCGCCTTGATGACGGTATTGCCGAGTGTCACCTGGCCATCACCGCCGATCACCACTTGACCCTTACGCCGTACCGAAAGAATTGTCGTTCCGTGCATCATCTCCACCGCCACCTCGCTCATCGTCTGGTCCGCTGCCGGGTCCTACGCTCTGATATATTTGGTACCGGAGCACCCGCTATTCTAGCGCTTTCGCCGGAGACCCCTACCATGCCTCGCCGTTCCTGCCTCGCGCCGCTGCTGTTCGCTTTGGCGCTGTCCGCCGCCGCGAGCGCCCGGGCCGATATCGCCTTCGTCCTGAACTCCAAGGACGACGATATGACCCTGATCGATACCACCACGTATCAGGTAATAAAGCGCGTGCCGACCGGCAAGGAACCGCATCACCTTATGCCCACGCCGGACAACAAGGAGCTGATCATCGCCAATGCGGCGGGCAATGATCTCCTGGTGGTCGACCCGATCACGGGAGAGTTCAAGCGCCGCATCCTGCGCATTCCGGACCCCTATCACCTCGGATTCAGCCCGGACCAGCACTGGTTCGTGATCACTGCGAATCGCCTCGATCGCACCGACATTTATCGCTACGAGAACGGCGAGTTTTCCCTGGCCAAGCGGATTCCAATGGCCAAGACGACCAGTCACATGGCCTTCACACCGGATTCGCGCGTGGTGTTCATTACCGTTCAGGAATCTGATCAGGTTGCCGCTATTGATCTGCCAACCCAAACCGTGCGCTGGAAGGTCGGCACCGGCCGCCAGCCGGCCGGCATCTGGGTCACGCCGGATGGCAAGCATCTGCTGGTCGGCATGACGGGAGAGGACTACGTCGAGGTGTTGACTGTTGCCGACGGTCAGCGCATCAAGAAGCTCGTGACCGGCAAAGGTGCACACAACTTTCTTCCACGCGGCGATGGCCGACACGTGTTCCTGTCGAACCGGGTGGACAACACCATCTCGATCATTGACATGAAGAGCCTGCAAGTCGTCGAGACTTTTCCGGTACCGAATGGCCCGGACGACATGGAGCTGAAATCCGATGGATCCGAGCTGTGGGTCACGTCGCGCTGGATCAACCGGGTGAGCGTGATCGACCTCCAGACCAAGAAGCTCAAGCATTCGATCCGCGTCGGCCGCTCACCGCATGGCCTTTACTTCCATGATCATGCGCCGCGTCGCTAGCCTGCTCACGCTGGCACTGCTGGCGTCTACCCCCGCCGGCGCCGGCACCAGCGACTGCCCCGCCGGTACCATCTACCTCAGCTTCGACACCGGCAGCATGCACAGCGCCGAGCTGATTGCCCAGACCCTGCGCGACGAGAACGTAAAAGCGACGTTCTTTCTTGCTAATGAACCGACCTTCCGCGGTGACCATTCGCTCGACGCCGCCTGGGCGCCATACTGGAAACGGCTGGCGGACGAAGGCCACGTTTTTGGTAACCACACCTGGTCGCATTACATCGCACGCCGCGACGACGGCAGCCACATCCAACTCGCCAGCATGGGTGGCAGGCCCGTGGTGCTTGATGAGCACCAGTACTGTGAGGAATTGCGCAAGGTCGAGCAGGCCTTTGCACGGCACACTGGCCGCAAACTTTCCGGCCTGTGGCGCGCCCCCGGCGGACGCACCACGCAGAACAGCGTCCGCTACGCGGCGGCCTGCGGTTACCCGCTGCACGTCCACTGGGACAATGCCGGATTCATCGGTGACGAGCTGCCAAGCGACAAATACCCGAATTCGCTATTGCTCGAACGCGCGCTAAACAACCTCAAGGGCGGCGACGTAGCCATGATGCATCTCGGTATCTGGTCGCGGAAGGATCCAGCGGCGCCGATACTGAAATCGCTGATTCAGGGCCTCAAGCAGCGCGGCTTCTGCTTTGGCACGCTCGGGGAAGTACAGCGATGATGGACTATCTGTATCAGCTCATCGAACCGCTACAGTCCTGGCTATTTCAGGCGTTGGTACTGCCGACGCTGCATTCGCTCGGCTTCATGAGTTACGCCGACGGTGCCTACGATGCTACCGGCATTGCCGTACTGGGAATCGCGGAAGTCGCGCTGATCTATGCGCTAATTCGCCCGATCGAGGCACTCCGTCCGGCAGAGCGCTGGACCGACCGGCGCGGCGCGCGCGTTGATGTACTCTACACACTGCTCTACCGCTCCGGCGCACTGCCGCTTCTTTTTTTTCTCCTTCTCGGTCCGCTACTCAACTCAGTCGATATCGGCCTGCGCACCCTGGGGTACCTGCCACCCAATCTTGAGGAGCTGATTCCAGGGTTGCAGGCCGTCCCGCTCCTAGCATTTTGTTGCTACGTGGTCATCATCGATTTCAGCCTTTACTGGTTCCATCGCGCTCAGCACCGGCTTGACTGGTGGTGGGCGTTGCATGCCGTACACCACAGCCAGCGGCAGATGTCACTGTGGACCGATGATCGCAATCATGTCCTGGACGGCCTGCTGCATTCTTTCTGGCTGGCGATCCTGGCGCTCCTCATTGGGGTGCCGGGAGCGCAGTTTGCAGCGATCATCTTTCTCATGAAGCTGGTGGAAAGTTTGTCGCATGCCAACGTGCACTTCGGATTTGGACCGGTTGGCGACCGACTACTCGTCAGTCCACGCTACCATCGCGTGCACCATGGTATCGGCGTGGGACACGAGGGCCAGGCGCGAGGGTGCAATTTCGCGACGCTGTTCCCTGTGTGGGACATCCTGTTTCGCACCGCGAATTTCGCGCCGGTATATCCCGCCACCGGCATCCGCGACCAGCTCGACGGCGCGGACTACGGCCGCGGGTTTCTGGCGCAGCAGGGACTCGCGCTCAGGCGAATGTGGCGCGTGATGCTGCGGGCTCGCCCGACATTTCCCTGAGCAGTCCGAGCGCCCGGTTAATCAGACCACGGCGCTGGACGATCGCGTGCGGGAATACCGCGTGGAAGGCGCGATCGAGGGCGGGCGCGTCCGCCACCAGGTGCAGTCGACCGCTCCCGAGATATTCGTGTGCCATGGGCTCCGCCAGGTAGGCGGTTCCCCCGCCTTGCAACATCAAAGCGAGCGCCATTCGCCCCATCCCGGCGCGTAATCCCGGTAACGGCATATCCGGGAAATGTCGCGCGTGGCTAGTCGCAAAACTCGTGCCCCAATCCACCATGATGTAGTTCTCGCCTACCGCCTGAGGCGCCGAAAGGCCGGCAGTCGTCGACACCATCACCAGGCGGATTCGCCCGATCTCCTCGAGCTCAAGCTCCGCCATTTGTGGCGGCTCCCACATGAATGCGAGGTCAAGCGCCCCATCGAGCAGCTTGCGCACCAGCACATCCTGGCTGCCGGCCTCCGCCTGTAACGCCACTGACGGCCAATCGCGATGCACCCGCTCGAGCCAGGCCTGCAAAACGATATCCCATAGACTGAACATGCCGCCAATCGCCAGTGATTCGCGATCCTCGGCCTTGAGACTCGGCGTACTTGATGAGACGCGAGCCCGCCGGGGTGAGCTGGATGTCGTTGCGCGTGCGCGTAAACAGTGCAACGCCGAGATGCTCCTCGAGCTGGCGGATCCGCGCGCTCACCGCGGATTGGGTGAGATACAGGTTTTCGGCGGCGCGCCCGAAATGCCTGGTGCGACTTACCTCAAGAAACGTTTTCAGCAGGTCCGTGTCCACCGAGCTCCCTTTCGCATTCTGATTGCGACGATCATTTCATTTTGTTGTACATCCCTCAAGTGCTCCCCTATATACGCGCCATCCGCCACGCACGTCCCGGGGCGCCTCAGTGGCGGAGTGAAATCAACGGCTTGCCAGAGGAGACACACATGAAGCACATCGCAACACTGATCGGAGCGGCCGCTGTGGTCATCAGCGCAGCTGCATTGGCGATTGAGCCGGCCAAACCCCTGCCCATAAACGAGACGAATGAGCAGAAGTGCGCGCGTTGGGCGGACCATGACAACCTGCAAGGTGAGAGCCGTGCCGAGTTCCTCAAGGACTGCCTGATCGACCTCAAGGTCGCCGACCCTCAAGACGAGGGCGGTGGCGACGAGTAAGCGCGCCAGTCGGGATGCCCGGCCTGAGCGGGCATCCCAATTCGGATATTCGACACGAACGGAGTCATACAAGTACTAACCATTGGTCAATCCGCCCCCTCATCCGTTTGCACGCCGGGGTGGGTTCCTTTTCCCAAGTCCCTCGAATGCTGAATCCCGGACTGCCACGGCGCCCGGGGCGCGGCTCCTGTAAACCAACCAGCCATCAGGCCCATGCCATCACGAACTTCTGAAGAACCCCCGAGTCTGTCGGGGATGATCCCCCCACAAAGTGCTTTCGGATCGTCCCCGTTATCCCCCGACATCCCGCATCAATTCCCGCTGCCCGGCGCCTTTGCGCCGCTCGGCCCCATCCCCGACCTCCAGACTCTTTCGCTCGATGCGCGTTCGCTCTTTGAGCACTACGCACGCAAGGTCGGTGTACCGCTTTCGGACTACACGTTTGCGATTAACCTACTGTGGCTGCCGGCCGGCAGCGGCCGCTTCGCACTCATCGACGATTGCTTCTGCCTTTTCTGTCTCGACGAAGACGGACTCAGCATGCCGCTACCGCCGCTTGGTACCGGGGAACGGCAGCCTGCTGCACTGGCCGAGTGCCTGCGGTTGATGGACGAGTACAACTCCTCACCCGCCCTGAGCACGGTGGAATTCGTTTATCGTGATTTCCTGAACGTCGCTGGCATCGCGGGATCCGATGGTGAGCCATGGCTCATCGAGCGCAGCCTGCCGGACTACATCTACCGCACTGCGGACCTCATCGAACTGCGTGGCAATGCCTACAAGAGCAAGCGCAGCGAGATTAACCAGTTTCGTCGTACCCACCCGAACCATCGTCTTGAAAGACTCGGTCGACAACACTTCGACGGCATCCGTGACCTGTACGACACCTGGTTGCGCAACCGCATTGCCTATCTGCCAAGTGAAGCGATCGGCGCGTTCTACGACACTGTCGAGCAAGAACGTATCGCGGTAGAACGGGCGCTCGCCCACTACGATACCCTAGCGCTGGAGGGCCTGTGCCTGTTCATTGATGATCGCCTGGAAGGTTTCACCTTCGGTGAGCGGATCACCGCAGACGTTGGCAACGTGCTGGTCGAGAAGACCAACTTCGCCATCTCGGGATCTGCGCAGTACCTGTTTCG
>Ga0111171_1163_pt1 | contig 20789 bp, 11 predicted proteins | sample DeeMarSWOR324_28_FD_80232 | JGI IMG/M metagenome (GOLD analysis project Ga0111171, IMG submission 80232) | Acidithiobacillales bacterium SM23_46 | reverse complement strand
CCGGTCAAAAGCGTGCCATCGCTGATCATCGGCAGGAAAGTGTTGTTTTCGGCTTTGTAGGCGTGGCGGCCATAAGCGGTAAGGTCTTCGAGTGCCCATTGCAGGAAGTCTTTCCCGGCGTCGCCAAGCGTCTCGCCCAGCTTCAATTGACATATTCCCGCGATGGCATTCTTGGTGCGCGCTCTGTGTGGTTCGAGAATGGTGCCTTCGAGGATTCGATCGCCAAAGTCAGGCCCGAACTGCTCTTGGGCACGGTCGCGTGCGACCCGACTGTACTGATATCCGCCAAGGCCCGTCTTCCGGTTTCGGGTCTCGACGTAGCGATGGGCCATTCGCTTCGCCCAAACGAGCGGCTCCTGCTCGTCCGTGAACTTGTGCAGCATCGCAGCGGCATAAAACAGGTCGCTGCCCGTGTTGACGAACGTCAGTCCCTTCCCGACGAAGAACACTTTGCCACCTTTGTAGGTGCTGGCCCAGAGATTGCCCATCTCTTTCGTGTACGAACCGTGCCGGTTCATATCCAGGTTCGACCAGTCAAGAATGTGCGCGTTCCAGAAAGCCTTGATGAATTGTCGGGTCGCCTTCGGATCAACTTCCCACATGAGATCATAGTAGGGATAATTGCACTTCAGCTCGTGCCGGTACGCTTCGCCTACCTGTTTCTCGGTTGCGGCATCGTAGCACCAATGGCCGCCCCAATAGAGCAAGCCATTGGGGCTGCACAGATTGTCGAACGCATAGCGTATCGCCGCCGTGGCGGCCTCTCGATATTTCGGTTCGCCGGTCAGCTTCGTCAGCCCATCGAGCGTGCGAAAGAGCACCTGCTGGGTGGCCTGGTTCGAAAGTGTCCATACTTCGCCTTTACGTTTCCATTTCACGGGCTCGCGTGTGTCCACGTTCAGCCCGTCAACAAACAGCGGCGTGTGTCTTGGCCCATAAACATCCTTGCCGTACTTGAGAACACTGTCAGCGAAAGTGCGCACAGCTCCGATGTACGCATCTGCGCCATCTGCGATCGCACGGTTTGCAGGTAGGGCAACTGCTCCGACCAACAGCAACGGTAAGAAGTAGGCACGTTCAATCTTCATCCAAAATATCTCCTTCCGTTTGATAATTGGGCAGCTGGGTACAGTAAAACACAAACAAGGGTGCAAATTTGGAGTGCGGCGGCTCGACGCCGCTTTGTTTGCTCAAAACACCACCTCCACGCCACAGAACCTGTCGCGAAAAACAAAGCGCTGTCATGCCAGCGCACTCCAAGGCCTTCGGCGGGTTAAACGACAGTATTCTTCTCAAGTGTGCTTTTTGGAGCCTTTAGTGTGTTGGAATGCAATAAGGTGAAACGTGGCGCCTCCTTGGATTTCCAGTTCTGCTCGCCCGGTTCCTAGCGCGACAGGCGGCGGTCGTCTATCCTGGTTTTCGCTTCAATTGTGTTGCCTTCGAGGACGACCTCGCCGACTTTCTCGTCGATCCGAATCCCAACGGTTTGAGTCTGGCGCTCCTTTGGTCGAGTGTCGCGGATCGTATTGTTCTTGAAAATGAGCTCATTCGTCTCGCCGCGAATCCTGATGCCCGCGGTGTCCTTTTCCGCCCCGTTGTCCTCGATGCGATTGTCCTCGAGACGATTGCGATGCGCGGCCATTCCCAGAGATTCGTTTCGGAAGAAAACGCCATTGCTCCCGTTCAAACGAACACGATTGCGCCGCAGCACGTTATCGGAATCCTTGTGCCCGATCGAGATACCATAGCGTCCGTTTTCTTCGAGAACGTTGTCCTCGAAAACCCCGTGGCGGACGCGCCAGCACAGAAACAGGCCGTCGGTGTCGTTTCTTCGAGCGACACAATTGCGCACGGCCGGCCGCTGCGAGCCGCTTCCCGGGTGAAACCCGAGGAAGGCGTTGTTTTCGCACACGCAGTCAAGCACGGTCACATCGTTCGATTGCTGGAAGCTGATGCCGTCGCCATTGTAATTGCGAACCGCGCAGCCTTGAATGACCGTGCCGAATGCGCGGTAGAGGAAGATTCCCGCGCCGCGACACCCGTTGAGGTGAACGTTGTTTTCCTTGTTTCCGTCGATGGTGATGTTTTCGATGCGCGCCCCTTCGATATGATAGCCGCTTATGACGGGAAAGACTGTTGCCGCTTTGGCCTTGTTATCAACCATGCAGTCGGCATTGAGCGGCTTGCTGATGGAAAAAGTGTTTTCCCTTCGTCCCGTGATGCGCGCCACAGTGGTGTGGAAGCCTCCCGAGCGCGAATCCCAGACCGCCACACCGTGCCCAACATCGAAGCCGGTGGGATCGACGACGGTGATCTGTTCCTCGCCATAGTCGCCGTCGAGGGCAAGGGCAGAGACGTGCCCATCCGCTTTGCGAAGGACCGTTCCGTCGCCTTGCCCGCGAACCGTGACGGACGAATGGAGATGAAGCGAATCGTGCATCATAAACTCGCCCTCGCCGATCTCTACGATGCCACCGCCCAGGCCGGCGATATAATCAACCGCGGCCTGGAGCGCGCGGTTGTCCGCGCCGATGATGTCGGCGTCCTTCTGCCCGACCGTGATGCGAGCGATCTGCTCCATCTGCGAATGCATCCCGTGGGGCAGCTGGCGTTCGTCGGGTTTCGGCGAATGGTCTTGTCGAGTCTCCGATCTTGCCGCGAGCATTCCGACACTCAAGAGCAAAGGTACGAGAACAAGTGATGGCGGTATTTTTTTGTGCATTTTTTCACCTCCAAGAAGATGATTCAGCATACTCTTCTATCTCTCTTTGCGCCACTCGCTTTGTCAAGCAGATGTGTGCTATTTCCCTTCACGCGAGCAGGCTTCATTCCGCCGCGGTGAGAATGACCTTCGTCGGGCCAGCCAGCTCGATCAGCTCGGGCACGTCAGCGACTCGGAGCAGGCCGAAACAGAACATTGACGGTGCTTGTTGATAGCTGACCTTCTTCGCCAACAGATCCTTGAGAGTCGGATCCATCTCTTGCAATTCGAGGCGGTCGATGTATTGCGGTCGAAGCGCCGCGGCGACCAGTGCCGCAAGCCCCGCAACTCGCCCCTTCGTGATCACCTGCAACGGTTGGGCTGGATGCTCCTTGCGCGCCCAATCGATGATGGCGTTCAACTGTGAAACCTGGATGCCCAGTGGCCGCCGACCGACCGTTGCGACCATCTGTGCAAATCTCCAGCCGTCCTTTTCGCCGCGCATGCATTCGCCCGTGAAGAGCACGTGGATCACAATCGCGCGTTCTTTTCGGGCAAGCGCCTCGCGGGCCAATTCGCGAGCCTCCGCGAATCCCCGATCGGCGATAATCAGTGTTGTCGTGGCAATCTCAGTGCCTTCGCGAGCGCATTCGATCATCGGCAACGTCCACGTATCCGCAATGCGAAACCGATACACTTTCCCGGTAGTGCCATCCACGAAATCATCGATGTCCGAGTGAGCAATCGCTTCGGGATCGCTTTCTGGGGCAGGTTCTGGCCGAACGACTCGCCGCAGCATTCGCCGAGTTCTTTGCCGCCAGCGATCAACTTCTGCCCCATCGCCGCCTGGTCGTTTGCGACGCGGCAGCCGCTTGATCAGCTCGGCGGCCAAAGTGTAGAAATTGGCATTGTCGGCTGGATATGCAATTGACAATTCTTCCTGTGTGCGGATTTCGTCTTCCACGGGCAGATCTTCGTCAATCCATTCGCTTTTCGGCAGAAAGTTGCGGTTGAGAAAACGATAGAACGCCTCGCGGTTGTCCTTGAGATAGTTGTGCGTTCCCGGGTCCGAGTTGACATGGAACGTAAATCGCTCGGGATGGCCGAGCAGCTTATACACTGGCGCGACTGGCTCATAGACCGAGGGGATACGGCGATCGAGACCAGGTCGGTGGGATTTTGTTCAAGATCGCCGATGTCTCCGCGATGCTTGATCCGATCTGGGAGGGCGATATAGCCCGCGTTGGGCGCGGCCAGTTTGACGCGCTGGTCCAGCGAACTGATGAAAATCGTCTGCCAGCCGCCGCCCGAAAGCCCGGTAACCGCGATGCGTTCCGGGTCTGCCGCCTCGCGGGAACAGAGCACATCCAGCCCGCGCTTCAGCAGCAGATAGAACACCGACAGCCCCGACCGGCCACAAAGGTCGAGGTAGGCCAGATCGTAGTGTGAATATCCCGGCCCGCGCAACTGGCCCATCCCGATCCACTCCAGGTTCAAGGCAAGGATGCGACGTTTCGCCAAGTTGATGCACCGGGCCTGTTTGTAATCAATCGACATGCCCGGTTCGCCGACGTGGCCGTTGGTATTCAACACTGCCGGAACTTTGCCTGTCAGGCCTTGCGGTTCGTACAACAATGCTCCCGCCCAAAGGCCCGGCACCGCCTCGTAGCGCAGCTTGCGGATCGTGTAGCCAGGCGCGGGGGTTTTCTCGCCCCAGACAACGTTTGGCGGTCCGCTCAGCCACCTTTTGGGCACACCGCGAAGCACAACCTCGTCGAGCACTTGTTGTCTCAGCCGTTTTGCCTCGGCATTCCATTTATCGGCGTTCGTCGGTGCCACAAATTTCGGGACGTGGCGCGAGAGGTACGCTTTGAGTTCCTTCTCTGTCTGATCGGGTTCCAGGATGTCCAGAGGCTGCTGTGTTTTTGCCTCGCCCGCTTCGGCGCACACAGCGCGGCTCGCAACAAGCACCGACAAGATTGCCAGCGCCATCAATGAGTTCGATACTGCCAATTTCCCAACAAACCGCATTCCTGCTCTCTTCACGAGCGAACCTCCTTTGCGAATTTGTCGTGCCGTCATTGCGAGCCTTGAAGCGTAGCGCAGGCATCCTTGCCTGCGATCCTCCGGGATCATTGGGCGATAAAGCAGGCAGGGATGCCTGCGGTACACGCTCTCCGACAGGTTTCTATCCACTGATTCTCCCTTAATTCTCCCAGTACGGCTGTACTTCGATAAAATTATACATCAATTCCTGGCCGATGGGGGCGCCGGGTTGACGCGCGTCGGCCCAGTCCGAAATGGTCAGCTTCGCGGCGGTGGCCTGTGGCCGAAATACCCACCAGTGATAGTTGAACCAGAACTTGTGCTTATTTGTGAAGGTGCCCAGCTGGTGTGCATAATTGTTGGCAATGACACTCTGGAAGGACTTCTCCGGGATCAATTCAGCACCGTCAATGTTGATCGAGATGACGTGTGTTTGGCGCACGGACCGATTCGCTTTCAAGTCCCCGTAGTCGCCGGTGATCATCTTAAGTGAGTACAAGCGACCGGGTTGCAGGTGTTTGATTTCCTGCGCAACAGTGTTTGGCGCCCGACTGCTTCGCTTCGTCCAGAGAAAGGTGTCACCGAGACGAGTCCGTGGGTAGCGCCCTTGCAGCCAACTGTAGCCCTTCATGCGGTTCGTGCTAATACTGTTTTCCTCGGCGGCATCTATCGTCCATGCCACGACGCCCTGGTCAAAGTCGGGATTCTGAATATGGTCGAGTCGGTACTTGAAGCCATACTGCGGCGACAGCGGTTGCGTGTGGCCTTCGAGACCGTAGTGGCGATAGAGCCGAGCGGCCCACCGCACCGTTTCCTCATCGGCATAGCCGCAGGTGTACTCCATCAGGCCATAAAGCGCGGCAAACGCCGGGTCGGTCGCGAGATGATGGAACTGCATGTCCATCCACACCTTGTAGTCCACGCGGGGATTGATGTTCAGGCTCTCCGTGATGACCATGTAGCCCAGACAGGCGATCATACGTTCGGCGCAAGCGGGGAAACATTGTTGCCATCTTTGCATCTGGCGGCTGAGGTTGGATTGCAGAAACTTGGCCGCCACGTTCTCGGTCGGTTGCTCGCTGAGGTACCGCTCCCAGGCGAAGCGATAGCCGGAATCAATCACCGCCTGAATGAACTCCTCGCTCAACTTCGCTCCGCACATGGAACCGCAATAGGGATAGAAAACCTTGTTCCTGAAATGTTCATTTTGGCCGATTCGGCGGACCGAGTCGGTGATTGGCGGATAGCGTTTGTCATTCCCGCCACCGAATTCATCCACGATGATGCCGTCCATGAGGGGATTCTTGAACCCTGCACTCTCCGACCAGTAGCGGTAAGCCTTGTCGGCGTCCCAGCCGTTGAAATAGGGCGCAGCATGCGCTTCGACTATCCACTTTTTGCCCTGTTTCTTCCAGGTTTCGAGGTAAGGTTCGTGCTTCTCATCGCCGCTGCCGACGATAGTATTGATATTCGGCAGTACGTGGCGCTCGAGGAAAGTCCAGTCGTAGGGGCCGTATTCGGGAATGTGGGGATCGTACTGGAATTTGCAGAAGATCAACTCCGGGATGGCACGGACGATGAGCTTCTTCCTGATCGGTTTTCCCTGCGACCACACGCGCAACGTGTGCTCGCCGGCCAGCAGGTAGCGCATCGCCTCGAGGGTTTGTGAGGTGGTTGCCTCGTGGATGATCACGGCCTCGTCTTGCGCGGCCCCGTCCAGGGCAATTCGCACCCAATCCGCGCCTTGGGCCCTCGTCGTGCTGGAGATGAACACCCAGCCTTGGCGGGGATTCGTGAACCGCCATTCGTTGTAAGGCTTGTCCGGGAACGTTGTGATGTTTGCCAGTTCGGCAACAAGGTTGTTGAGAACCTTTGTCCGGGTCTCCGATGTCCCAGCTGGTGAAGTAGCTCCGCGTGAATCCGCAGATGTGGCAATCGCCAGGACAAAACCAAAAGTGAGAATTGCCTGTCTCATGTGGACCTCCTTGGCCGCGACATGGTTCGCTATCAACATCGTTTCGAACAATGTTGTCCGAAGTTCACACGTCAGTTTGCTTTTTCCTGGAGAACACACCCCCTGACGATGGCGCTCCGGACTTCCCATTCCGACGTGCGTAACGCATCAGAACGGAGCTGGATGCGTTGGTAGATTCCTTCGTGCGCGATGTTAACCGAACGACGCGTTTTCCATCTATTCGGTCTCCGGCGGAACGCCGGCCGAAACTGCCTCCGTTCCGCAGAACAGCGAGAGCTGCAAGCCACCACCATTCGCTGTGTAGAAGATTCGGCCATTTGATACGAATGCGCCGACGCATACGAGCACGTCCACCTGCGGTCCGGAAGATATCAGTCTGACGCCATCCGACAAATCATATATATCCATATTGGGACCAAGCAGGTAAGGTCCCGAGAGGGTGAAGCGCGTACAGTTGTAGCCCTTCGTGAGACGCGTCAGGAGTTTCCCGGTGTCCTTGTCCAGCAGGTAGGCGTTTTCGTACTGCGAATGTGCGAAAAGAAACTTCTCGCCGACTGTGACGACATGAATCGCTCTCGAGATCGGCTCCGACTTCCAGATGAGTGAGCCGTCTCGCGCATCCAGGCAGTAGACGAAGTTCTTCTCTCCCTCGACCGGATTATATCCGCCCAGGTACAACCGTCCGTCCTCTCCAGAGATGGTGCAGCCCGCGTGAAGGGCGTAATTCGTTGTCGCCCAAAGAACCTCACCGATCTTCGGATCAATAGCGGCCGTAACGCCCGTTGATCCAGGGGCACCTCGTCTCGTATTCGCGGAGCCGCCAAAATAGCAGGAGTAGTAGAGCGTGCCGTCCATCAGACACATCCCCGCATCGTCGCCACCGGAGCCATACTCGGAGAAATCCCTCGTCCAGACCTCTTCGCCCGTGTTGAAATCCCATGCGCGCACGAGCGGTTTCTGGTCTTTCGGGAAACCAAAGGTACTTTGGTGTTCGAAAAGCCAGCTCTTGCCTGTATAATTGCCGGTGCTGAACATGTAGAACACAAGGTCCTTGTGCACAATCGGCGGCTGCTGCCGGTTCCAGCTCGGCGATCCCGTAAACGGCGTTTCCCAAATCAGATCGCCGGTCGCGGCGTCCAGGCAGCGCAGGCGCGATCTCTCGACCCCGGCCTGAGGAACCAGCAGACGTTTCTTGCAGTAAAGGGGCGTCGTAAAGGAAATATGCACTCCAGGCCAGTAGCGACGCCACAGCAGCCGTCCCGTTTCCTGCTCGACGGCAAAGATCTGGCCCTCGGCCGTGTGCGTGTACATTCGGCCTCCGCCGCACGTCGAGAAATGTTTGACCGTCCCTTTATACCGGCGAACCCAACTGATCTTAAAGGGTGGTTCTATCCCCTGCGCATCGGCGTTCGTATTTGCCCAGTTGGCGAAGCTGGTGAATCGATCATACTTGGAATCTGTAAGTCTGCTTGTCAGCGGGCTTCGAATCTTCCACAGCTGAAGGTCCTTCGATGGCAGCAGCGCCGTGCCCCCTGGTCCCAAGACATAGAGGTACCCATCCTCGCAGCCGAAGTAGATCCGGCCGTCGCTCACGGCGACAGGCGCGGAGATCGCCTTTTCGAACGCTGTCTTGAACGACCAGACATCGGCGCTGCCCGAAAGCGGCACAACGTAAAGGCTGCCGTCGAGGCCGCCATACACGGCCGTGTCGCGAAGCAGAATCGGCGGTGCAATGGAGGGATAGCCTCCCAGGTACTGAGCCTGCTCTTGGCCTGGCGAATGCTTGCAGAAACCGAAATCTTCCTCCGGGCGGCAGCGGTAGACATCGCGACCGCGCGCGCTCACCGAACAGAAACTCAGCGACCAGGGTAGGTCATTCCACGTCCGCGTTCCGGGGACTTCCTCCGTCTCCACCTCGCCGTCGCGAAGTCGCAGCATCTCTACGGCGCCCCTGTTGTCGCGCCGGTGCCATTGCCGATAGACCGCCCCGTTCTCGCCGATGCTCAGGCCGAGCGTGCACGGGCTTTCCTTGTCCCTGTCCACGCCGGACCGCCGCCCGAGATGCACCGCGCGAAGCGCCGCGCGATCGCGCGCCCTTTCTTGTGTTTGTGCCAATCCTCGCCGCTCCAACGGTTGCCGGTGAACCCCAGGTGCTCCTTGACGAAATCCCAGGTCCAGCAAATCGTACCGTCGGGCTCGAGAGCATAGATGCGCGAGCCGAGCGTGGCGAAGTAGACGCGATCGTTGCCAACGACGGGAGTGCTGAAAATCGGCTCGCCGCAGGCGATGCTTTGGATGGCGGCTCCGGTGGCCGCATCAAGGATATAGTACGTTCCAGCCGTCGTGCCGAAATGCAGGTAGTTTCCGGCGATGGCGGGCGAAGATATGCTGTTGCAGTTGGCCTTGCCGCCGCGCGCCGTGGACTTCCAGACAATGCGCAGCGTCGCAGCATCGATGCAGAAAACCACGCCGGCCCCATCGACCACATAGACGCGTCCATCTGCGACAACCGGTGCCGTGAAGACCGCGTCAGTCAATGGAACCGCGCCGATCAATCCAAGCGGCGTCGTCACGGATCTGTCGGGCACATTGCCCGAATGCCGACGATCGTACTTGAACTGCAGCCAGTTCTCGCCGGCGTTCGCACCCGCCATTCCCACGAGCAAGAACGCCGCCGCGAAGCCGATCCTTGTCTTTCCCGTTTTCACAATGCGTCGCTCCTTTCATTACATACAGATTGCTACATAAGCAATGCAACACGCCGGCCCGTCGCTGCTTTCGTCATTGCGAGCCGTACGCCGTATCCGCCGTCTGGCGGAGACGGCGGCGAAGCAATCCCGCTACCGCCACGTCGCTCAACGAGATTGCTTCGTCGCGGCGCTGCCGCTTCGCTCCTCGCAATGACGGGGAAGTGTGGTTTTCCGTAACGGACAGGCCCTCACCGTTTGATCCGCTCATCACAAGAACCCTGATCTGTCGTGTTGTTGGGCTGCATTGATTCTGCAGAAGCCCATAGCTACAGTGGTCTCCGTTCTTGCCCACGTTGACACGGACTGTTCTTTCCAACGTCCCGCCTCCGACCTCCCAGCTCCACCCTCTGCCGGCACGCACATCGGGCCGATTCGAGTGGAACTATTATCTTCCAGCCGGCGCCTGTTGGCAAGCTCCTTGTTGCGCTGTTTCGACACTTCAGTCCGATGTGGTTTTGAGTCGTCTTTTGGTCCTTCTTTGCATCAGGCGCGCACGTGGGGGCCACGTGCTAGTGGCCATGTTTGCCGGTTGTCTCGGGTTTCGACGGGAAGGGGACACAAGTCGGCGCAAGAACGCGCTGTCGAGGGCGAGGCCGATTGCGGCATTTTCGGACCGGGTTAGGCCCGCGTTGGGGTCATACCCAAGGGCCGTCAGGGCGGCCTTTGCGACAACGCGGATGCAAAGAAAAGACCTGCAAGTCTTTGGTTCCTCTTGACTTGTACGGCCAAACGGTACCAAACGTCGCGCCATGAAGCGCCCGGTTGTCGTTGTGGCGATAGTCTACGTCGCGGGGCTTTGCGCGGGGCCGCTCGTTCGGCTTCCGCCAGACCTGACGCTCGCGCTCGTTGGCCTGATCGCCCTGAGCCAACTCGTTCTGCTGCTGCGCCGTCGCGCGGCTCACGATCTGCTGCTTTTTGCGGCCGTTTTCTTGCTCGGCGACTTTCAGCACTCTCGGATCGAGGTGCAAAACGAGACGGCACGCCAGCGCGCGGCGCAGCTGGAGAGCCGCGGACCGGTTCGCCTCGAGGGGCGGCTAGCGTCCACGGATCGCACCTACGACGCACGTCAGACGTTTCGTCTGAAGGATTGCGTGGTTCGCCGGGCGGGTGGAGCCGCTGTCGAGTTTCCGACGGCGATCCAGCTGGTTTGCAGCGGCGGCGCATTCGAGAATGCGCGCGCGCGGCCGCCCTCGCCCGGTGACCGAGTGGTTGCATTTGGACAGTTCAAGCGGCCGCTCGAACTCAGCAATCCCGACATTTTCAACTATCGCGCCTATTTGGAGGATCACGGCATCGGCGCGAGCTTGTTTGTGCGCAGCCGTGACACCGTAGAATTCTCCCCACCTGACGCCCGCCGATCACCGCTAGAGCTGTTTGTCGCTGTAGGTGAACACCTGCGCTGTCGGATCGAGCTCACTCTGGACACCGCGCTGGAGTCAGAAGCAGCGGCGTTGGTACGATCGGTCTTCCTTGGCCAGGCCCAGCGACTCGACCGCGACGTGCGGCGCGACTTCACGCGCTGCGGATTGGCCCACATCTTTGCCGTCAGCGGCCTGCACGTTGGCATTCTCCTGTGGGTGCTGGACACATTCGTTCGCCTTTTCGGTCTCAGGCCGACCTGGCGCTCGGTAATTCTGATCGTTGCGCTGGCGGTTTTCTGCGCAATCGTCGGATTTCGCGCGCCGGTAGTTCGTGCAACGGTTATGTTCAGTGCCCTGCTTGCTCCGTCTTTCTTTCGCTACAAGGTCATGCCGCTAACAGCGCTGGCGGCAGCCGCGTTGGTCATCCTGGGTGCCAATCCACGCGCCTTGTGGCAGGCAAGCTTCCAACTCTCGTTCGTCTGCATGCTGTCGATCATTCTGCTCAAGCCACCCTTGGACGGCTGGCTATTGCTGGACGATGAAAGGGCATCGCCAAGGCGACAGCGATGCGCGAGTTTCCTCAACCGTCACATCCTCTCCTTGCTGACGGTCGTTCTCTCAGCCCAGGTGGGCCTAGTGCCCCTTCTCGCTCACTATTACCACCGGGTTCCAGCCCTGGGGCCGTTGTCCAATCTCGTCGTGGCGCCGCTTGTGTGGCTAATTGTCGCAATGACCCTCGTATTACTGGGAACAGTTGCGCTGGTACCCGCCGCCGCGTTGGTTTTTCCTGGAGGACTCAATCTTCTCAGTCACACTGTCTTGAAGCTTTTGGGCATTTGGTCGACATTGCCAGCCGTATCGATCCTTATGCCGAGCTGGCCAGTGTGGATCGCAGCGTTCTACTACCTGCTGCTTTTCGGTTGGGCGGTATTGCCGCGCGAGCCGTCGCCGTTTCTCGCAGCGAAGCAACGTGCACGACTCTGGCTCGCGTTGGCAGCCATCGGCGCGTGGGTCGTCTGGGCGCCCGCGGTTTTGCGAGGCGCGGGCAATGAGCTCCATGCAACGTTTCTCGACGTCGGCCAGGGCGACAGCTGCGTTCTGGAGCTGCCGGCCGGGGCGGTAATCCTCGTGGATGGCGGCGACGTGTCGGCGCATGCCGGCGAGTTTGTCGTCGTTCCTTTTCTCGAATCGCGCGGCATCGACCACCTCGACGCTGTGATTGCCACGCACCCCGATGCCGACCACATTGGGGGATTGCCGGCTGTTTTCCGTGAGCACAGCGTCGCATGGCTGGTTGAGGGACCGGGCCGAGGCGACTCGGAGGCATATGAGCGGCTGCTCGAAGCCGCCGCGGCCGAGCCTGCGCGGCGCGACACGGCTTTTGCCGGCGACTGGATCGAGGCACCGATGGGTGCGCGTCTTTTGTTTCTGCATCCGCGGCGCGGCGCTGTCTACTCGCGGCTCAACGACGAATCGTTGGTGATGATGTTGGACTGGCGCGAGTGCGAGATTCTGATCGCGGGCGACATCGAGAAGGCAGCCGAGCGCGACCTGCTGGCTTCGGGCGCCGACCTAGCGTGCGATGTCCTCAAGGTTGCCCATCATGGAAGCGCCTCGGCGACCTCGCGGAGCTTTCTCGATCGCGCGCAGCCACGACTGGCTGTCATCTCCTGCGGCCGCGACAATCGATACGGCCATCCGAGGCCCGAGGTGCTCGAGCGCCTGACCAGCGCCGGTGTCGCGATCGCCCGAACCGACCACGACGGTGCTGTCACGGTCCGATCGAACGGTCGCGCTTTCGCCTGGCGCACCGAGGGAAAGGTCAAAAGCAATGATGAACGATGAATGATGAACGGAAGCGAAAGCCGAAGAGAGCGATAGGGTAAAGCCTCATCGCTGCTCCATCTTTCATAATTCAGGCTTTAGGCCTGCCCCGTTCATGGAAGGGTCCAGGAGCCACGCGCCGATACTGCCTTGACAGGCCAACCAAGCCCGGGGAGAATCGGCCAACTTCACAAAGGAGGGTTTGCGATGAGGATCATGAAGACGGGTATGATTGTGGCGGTGGGTCTCTTGCCGCTCGCCGCGCAAGCCGTCGTGGCAGTCGAGGAGACCGCGCCTGCCGCCAAGAAGATCTCGCTTTTCAACGGCAAGGACTTCACGAGTTGGACGTTGCACCTCTCGAAACCGAACGTGGATCCCGCATCGGTCTGGTCGGTTCGCAACGGTCTTCCCTTCTGTACGGGCACGCCGAGTGGATACATGCGGACGAACGAAGAGTACAGCAACTACAAGCTCACATTTGAATGGCGCTGGACCGGGCGACCCGGCAACAACGGCTGTCTCGTGCACATGTATGGCAAGGATACCGTCTGGCCCAAGAGCATCGAAGTGCAGCTCGCGCACGAAAACGCCGGCGATTTCTGGGTCATCGGCGGCACGGAGTTCAATCAGCACAAGGACAAAAGCTCCGGCCGCGTCAGTGGCCGCAACGTCAAGAAGCTCGAGAAGTCGAACGAGAAACCTCCGGGCCAGTGGAACAAGATGGAAATCATCTGCAAGGGCGACAAGATTCGCGTCTATGTCAACGGGCTGCTCCAGAACGAAGCGGATGACTGCCGCGACGACGAGGGCAAGCCGTTGACCAAGGGCAAGATTTGCTTCCAGAGCGAGGGAGCGCCGATTGAGTATCGCAACATCATCCTCGAGCCGCTGAAGTAGGCGTTCGAGCGACCGATGCGGGCATTCGAGCGATAGCGACCAAACAACTCTGCGGCTCGTTGTTCCCTATCGAACGTCTCCGCACTTCGTGACAGAAGCCGTTCAGTCGCTATAGTCGAAATCGCCCCCTCGAATACGCCGCAGCGATCTGTAGCGCTTTGGCTGTTTGAAAGCAGGCATTTGAGCAATGGCCGTGTCGTAGAGGGCTTTCAGTCGTTCTACGATGTTGGGATGTTGCTCACCGACGTCATGCTGTTCTGCCGGGTCGGCTTCGATGTCAAACAGCATCATCTTTTGCGGCCCGTCGCCACCGAGAACGCCCGGATACGCGCTGGGCCGCGCCTGCTCGTAGGGAGCGAGAATCGTCACGCCGTCCGGCCCTCGCGGATCAACCCACTCATCCCTCCGCTTGGCGACGGTGCCCGGCGAGAGCACATGGAGTTTCCATTTCCCACTGCGGACCGTCATCACATTCGCGCCCTTCATCCCAAGAATTGCCTCGTGCGGGCTTTCGGCAGTGGCCGAAGTCAACAGAGGCCAGATGTCCTTGCCGTCGATTGTGCGGTCTTGGGGTAGATCGACGCCCGCGGCTTTCAGGAACGTGGGGAACACATCAATGGTTCCCGCGATCGAGTCGTTGACAATGCCGGCAGGGATTTTCCCCGGCCAGCGGGCGATCATCGGCACACGCAGACCGCCCTCCCACGTGCGTCCTTTCATGCCGCGAAGACCGCCCGTGCTGCCGCCGTACCACGGTCCGTTGTCTGACGTGAACAGCACCAGGGTGTTGTCATCAATCCCAAGCTGCTTGACTCTCTCCAGGATTTGCCCAACCGACCAGTCCACTTCGCGGATCACATCGGCGTAAAGGTCATCAGGTGTTTCCGGTGTATAGAAGTCCTCCGAAGCGGCCAGCGGTTTGTGCGGCATGGCGTGGGGGAGGTAGAGAAAGAAGGGGCGGTTGTCCGCTGCGCATTCGAGTGTATGGCCAAGGTGCCACTTACCGATGCACGTGCTGGTATAGCCAGCGCTCTTGAGCGCTTCCGCAATCGTGACTTCGGAATGAGCCAGGGCAACATCGTTGATACCGGCATCCGGCGCGGGATTAAACACGACGCCGTTTCGGAAGGGATAGCGACCGGTCAGAATGGTTGCCCGTGACGGGGCGCAGTAGGGGGTGGGTACGTAGAAGCTGGTCAGCTTGGCGCCCTCGGCGGCCATCCGTTCGAGATTCGGGGTCTGGTGCGGCGAGCTCTTGAGACCGAAACCGGCTATGTCACCGTATCCCAGATCATCAGCGAAAATGAGGACGAAGTTCGGTCTCCTGCCCTGGCGACACCATCCCGTGGAACCCGGCAGCATCACGGAAGCAATACCTCCGCCAATCATTCCCAAAAAACTGCGACGTGAATGACCACTCATGTTCACTTCTCCAATAAGATTTTTCTCTTTTCGGTCCGGCGCGGTAATTGCCGGGTCTTTCGTTGACACTGCCGCTCGTTGCGCCGGTGCCGCAACCACTTTCTTACACCTTGGCCACGAGCGGCCATCAACCCAACTTCGAATCCGGCCGCGTACCACCTCCAGCAGATTTTCGGAGCCGGTGCTGAATTCCTCTTAGAGGGAACCGACGGGCAAAAGCAACCGGTTTTGTGTTGACGTTTTCAGCCATAATTGGAGAATGGACCAGCGCTCTTGAAGACATCAAGCAAGGACGGGAGAGAGAACATGGGCACGGCCGGTTACACACGTCGGGATTTTCTGAGGAACGTCGGCGCGGGGGTGGCCTCGTTGACCATCCCGGGACTTATGAGCGCCACAGGGCGACCTGCATTTGGAGCATCGGCGAACCAGCCGAACATCATCTTCATCATGACCGACGACCATGCTTCGCACGCCATGAGTTGCTACGGGAGCAGAATCAACAAAACACCCAACCTCGACCGGATCGCCGCAGAGGGAATGCGTTTTGACAACTGTTTCTGCACCAACAGCATTTGCGCTCCATGCAGGGCGGTCGTTCTTACCGGCAAGTACAGCCATGTCAATGGCGTCATCGACAACCGGGTGCAGTTCGACGGCAGCCAGCAAACCTTCCCCAAACTGCTGCAGCAAGCCGGCTACGAGACGGCCATCATTGGCAAGTGGCACCTCAAGAGCGACCCGACCGGTTTTGACTACTGGAATGTCCTGCCCGGGCAGGGGTTGTACTACAATCCCATCCTGAGAGAAATGGGCAAGCGAAATAAGCACATTGGATACGTCACGGATATCATTACAGACTCCTGTCTCGAATGGCTCAGGCATCGTGACAAGGGCAAGCCTTTCTGCCTGATGTATCATCACAAGGCTCCCCATCGCGCGTGGCAGCCGGGGCCGAAGCACCTGTTTATGTATGACAATGTTACTATTCCCGAGCCGGACGACCTGTTCGACGACTACTCCAATCGTGGGCGGGCCGCCAAAGAGCAGGACATGACGATCGAAAAAACGCTGAACGATACAGACCTTAAATTCGTCACCCCGCGCGACCTGATGCCCGAACAAGAGAAATTGTGGAACGCCGCTTATGGCCCTAAGAACGAAGTGTTTCGCAATGCGAATCTCCAGGGCGAGGATCTGGTCCGCTGGAAGTATCAGCGCTATATCAAAGACTACCTGCGTTGCATCGCCTCGGTGGATGACAATGTGGGCCGGCTGCTCGAGTATCTCGACGAATCGGGCCTGGCCGAAAACACGGTTGTCGTCTACACGTCAGACCAGGGTTTCTACCTGGGCGATCACGGCTGGTTCGACAAGCGGTTCATCTACGAGGAGTCGCTGCGTATGCCGCTGTTGGTGCGATATCCCAGGGAGATCCAGGCCGGCTCGGTCAACAAGGACTTGGCCATGAACCTGGATTTCGCACCAACCTTTCTGGATTTTGCCGGTGTCGCCAAGCCGGCCGACATGCAGGGTCGGTCGCTGCGAAAGCTGCTGGGTGGCGAGAGGCCCGCCGACTGGCGCGAGTCGATCTATTACCACTATTACGAATATCCTGGGGCGCACATGGTAAAACGCCACTACGGCGTGAGGACGCAGCGATACAAGCTGATCCACTTCTATCACGACATCGACGAATGGGAGCTGCATGACCTGGAGAAAGACCCGAACGAATTGAGGAACGTTTATGGCGATCCCGGCTACGCCAACATTGTCGTGGAACTCAAGGCTGAGCTAAGGCGGCTGCAGAAACAGTACGGCGATTCGGACGAGCTGGCGCAAAAGATCCTTCACGAAGACCTTGAACGCATCGCCAGAAGGGAAAAGCAGAAAGCGAGATCGAAGTAACCTGTCCTGCCAATGGGTATTGACACGGAAGTTTCTTGTCACCACCGGCGGTTCCGTGCAAGAAGGGAGAAGGGGAAAATGACGAGAAAGCATATCGGCACGTTGACGGTGGCGGCCGCATGGGCGGTCTTGGTTGGCGGAATGGTCGCGTGGGACCACCCGACGCACGCAGCTGAATTCCACAGCGCGTGGCCGGAGGATACCGAGCGCGTTTGGGTCGGCCCGGAGTACTGGGCGAATCCTCTTCAGGACTGGCGAATCTCCAACGGAAGGCTCGAGTGCCTAACGAGCGGCGGCAATCGCAACGTCCACCTGTTGACTCACCAGCTGGGCAACCAGGCCGGCACTTTTCGCATGAGTGTTCGCCTTGGCCGGCTGGGTACGGCCGCGTCCAAACTGGATGAAGGCTGGGTCGGGTTTCTCGTTGGTGCACGAGGGCCACTGAACGAGTACCGCAACAACGCCCTGCAAGGTCAGGGATTACCTGTCGGGATCACGACGGACGGCGAATTATTCATCAGCAGTGGCAAGGCCCGTCAGCCCCAGCCAACGGCTGCCACCGCTCGGTCGCTCGATGACGTCGAACTTCGCCTCACGGCCAACCCAGTGGGCGACGGTTACGAAATCACTCTGGCGGCGCACAACTCGAAAACGGGCGAACCGCTCGGCCAGATCGTGCAAAGTGTCCCTGCCGATCAGCTTGTCGGCAACGTTGCACTCAGCTGCCATCGCGAATCTCCTCGAAAAGGTTCTGGCAGCGGCGCGAGACGGACCGCCAGAGGCGGCAATGTGCGGTTTTGGTTTCGTGATTGGACGGTCTCGGGCAGCAAGATCGAGGCACACGAAGAGCAGACTTTCGGTCCCATCCTTTTCGCGCAGTATACGCTCCGCGCCAGCGTGCTGAAAATGACCGCGCAGATGCCTCCGATCGCTGAGACAGATTCACAGACAGTGTGTCTTCAGATTCGCAAGCGCGAGGGCGACGCCTGGACGACTATCGGCGAGGCCAGGATTCACAAGATCGCCGGCACGGCCAGCTTCCGTGTCGAGAACTGGGACGCATCGCGCGATTCGCCCTACCGCCTGGTCTATGCACTGGCCGGCCCCGATGGGAAGACGAAGGACTCTTACTGGCATGGCACGATCCGGCGCGATCCGGTGGACAAAGAAACAATCGTCGTCGCTGCATTCACCGGCAACTACGACCTCGGGTTTCCCAATGCAGACATTGTCAAGCACGTCAAATCTCGCAACCCGGACCTGCTGTTTTTCTCGGGCGACAACATCTATGAACGCAATGCCGGCTACGGCACCCAGCGCAGCCCGCTGGACATGGCCTGCCTCGACTATTTGCGCAAGTGGTACCTCTATGGCTGGGCGTACGCGGATCTGCTGCGCGACCGGCCGAGCGTCAGCATCCCCGATGATCATGACGTGTACCAGGGCAACCTCTGGGGAGCAGGCGGTCGCAAGATCGACAAGGATGACCGCGGCGGCTACGTCATGCCTGCCGAGTGGGTCAAGATGGTCGAACGGACCCAGACCAGCCATCTGCCCGACCCGTATGACCCCACGCCGGTCGAGCAGGGAATCGGCGTGTATTACACCACGATGAACTATGGCCGAATCAGCTTTGCCATCCTCGAGGACCGGAAGTTCAAGTCAGGCCCCGCGGGGCTTTGCCCGCCGACCGGTGGCCGAGCCGACCACGTGACAGATCCCAATTTCCACCCCAAGACCGCTGATGTGCCGGGCGCAACGCTGCTGGGCGACCGCCAGCTCAAGTTTCTCAGCGGCTGGGCCGCCGACTGGCGCGACGCGGACATGAAAGCGGCGCTCTCGCAAACGGTTTTTGCGAACGTCGCGACACTGCACGGGGCAAACCTGATGCGCCTGGTGGCCGATTATGACTCGAACGGCTGGCCCCAGACGGGGCGCAACAAGGCCTTGCACGAGCTTCGTCGGGGTTTTGCGTTCATGATCGGGGGCGACCAGCATCTGGCCACAATCGTCCATCACGGCATTGACGACTGGAACGATGCCGGCTGGTCGTTCTGCGTCCCATGTATCGCCAACGTCTATCCGCGGGCCTGGGTGCCGCTCAAGCCCGGCAGAAATCGCGCGGAAGGGATGCCCGATTACACGGGTGAGTTCCTCGACGGCCTTGGCAATCATGTCACAGTGTGGGCGGCAACCAACCCCGGCAAATCGCCGGGTAAAGAGCCTGCGGCGCTTCACGACAAGATGCCTGGCTATGGGATTGTCCGGTTCGACAAGAAAGAGCGGGCGATCACAATGGAATGCTGGCCGCGTTACGCCGACCCGACCGACCCCAGCACGGGCGGGCAGTATCTTGGCTGGCCGAAAACGATCGACATGGAAGACAACTATGGCCGCGAGGCCGCGGCCTACCTGCCGACGATCAACGTCGCCGGTATGAGTAATCCTGTAGTCCAGATTATTGACGAATCCAACGGTGAAATCCTCTACACGCTTCGAATAAAGGGTAACGAATACCGACCGAAGGTATTCAGACATGGAACGTACACGATCAAGGTCGGCGAGCAAGGCACCGAGAAAATGAAGACACTGGGAAACATCCGCACTTTGCCTCAGGGTGAAACACGCACCGTTGCGGTCGTCTTTTGACACAAGCGCCGACGGTTTCGGCAAAACAGTCAAGTCTGATACCAGGGTGCATTTCCGCGCCGCCATCTCGAAGCAATACTTCTTGACACATCTGGATACCTGTGCAGTGATCGCAAGAGGAATTGGAGAAAGAGGTAGACAAGGGAATACGATTTGACGTACGGCTTTGGGAAGTGCGAGGGTTTGAGGTTTGAACACCGGTAGATCGTTATGACCATGACATGGGCATCCGGCCAGAGACGAGCACACAGCGCAGGGTGTATGCGGGCCGGCGGCCAGAGCCATCAGCCACGCCGCGAACGTCGTCATTTCGAAAGCGCGCGCACCGTGCCCGGGCTCGGAGACTGCGAATTTGCCCGCTGGCGAGGCCTGAACGACGGGATCGGATCCCGTCGGATCGTTGAAAATGTGGAAAAAATCGTCCGGTAGGTGCAACAAATCCGCCCGACCATGCGTCTATACTAGCTGGTAGGGTTCTCAAGTTGAGCCATTTCTGTTCGCTGGGAGGGAGCATTTCCCAACTTGCGCCAGAGGCGCCATCGCGCGAAAGGCCGGTGGATCACCAGGAAAACGAAACAACAGGGCGCGCCCACTCGGTTCAATCCCTTGTCCTCATCGCGGTCAGATTAGCAGTCGTTTCGGCTGTGTCTTGCCGGCGACGGGTGTCGAGGTACATGGCGCCGCCAGGGTACATGGCGCCGCCAGGGGAGTATGAACGTGGGCTGGTCATCGCCAAAGCGGCTTGGCGCGGCCCGACACTACCGGACGCACGCCTCGGCCGACAGGCAGATCCTCCAGCCCGGCTATCCCGTGCGAGTCAGTCTCTTTCTGCGCTTGTCTCACTGGCCGCGTCCTCAGCAAGCGCCCATACCGGCGCTGGCATTTTTGAATGGATCTCAGCCATGTGTGTAGAGTCGATAGATCACGTGGTGGGGATCAAAGCCAAGGGCAGCCAGGAGGAGGTGAGTAGACATCATATTTTGTGTTTCGGACGTCCCGGTTACACAGGAAGGCGATCGCACGGTAGATCGACGGGGGCCGGCTATGCTTTCTCGCGGCCCATCGTGTGTTTTTCGTGATTTCACATCAACTTAGCCAGAGGGAGCATAGAGCGATGAGACAGTCAGGACTTCGGGTGGTCACGATTGCCGGTATGTACTGGCTATTTGCAGTGGCGGTCAGCTCGGCCGCGAGCGCTTCGCTACCGTTCACCGAGGATTTCGAGGGTGGCGCCCCTTTGGCGTCCTATTGGGAGA
>Ga0111171_1039_pt1 | contig 23138 bp, 24 predicted proteins | sample DeeMarSWOR324_28_FD_80232 | JGI IMG/M metagenome (GOLD analysis project Ga0111171, IMG submission 80232) | Acidithiobacillales bacterium SM23_46 | reverse complement strand
AGGCATACGGTTTTCGAACACCAGGACTTCCACGTTGTAGAGGCTGGTGCTGGCACCGGGCGTGGCGGCTTGGGCTGCGCAAGCGAAGGCGAGGGTGAGCAGGGCAATCAGGTGCTTCATGAAAGGGTCTCCGTCGGCGCGCTATAGTATGGACGATTCAGGGAGCACTTTCGAGGCAAGCCATGGCCGTTCGTCGCGTTCTCAAGATGGGGGAGTCGCAGCTCTATCGACGGGCGGACCCGGTGAAGGCGTTCGATACGCCGGCCCTGCACGCGCTGGTGCAGGACATGTTCGACACCATGGTCGCGCTCAATGGAGCAGGTCTTGCCGCGCCGCACCGCAGATCGGCGACTCGTTGCGCGTCGTGATATTCGGGTTCGAGGCAAACCCGCGCTACCCGGATGTCGAGCCGGTGCCGACCACGGTTCTCATCAATCCGGTGCTTGAGCCGCTAGGCGAGGAACGCGAAGACGGCTGGGAAGGCTGTCTGAGCGTGCCAGGCTTGCGCGGCCAGGTCAGCCGATACAAGCGCCTGCGTTACCGCGGCTTTGATGCCCGTGGCATCGAGATCGATCGTACGGTCGAGGGTTTTCATGCGCGCGTGGTGCAGCATGAATGCGACCATCTTGACGGAATTCTCTATCCGATGCGTCTCGCCGACTGGCGGCTGCTGCGATTCGAGGAAACCATGGAAGAGCCAGCGCAACCGGACTGACTTATTTCGCGCGATGGCGTACGGCCGGTGCTGTGGCCGATTCCGGGTGCAGCGCCGTCATCGCCTGGTTGAGTATAGCGAGGCGCGAGTCTGCGTCGGGCAGCTCGGACATGATGCGAAGCTTGGTCGGACCCTCCATGCGGTAGACGCGCGGCGCTGCCTGAAGCAGTTGAATCAGGGCCGCCGGGTCGATCTCCGGCTTTTCCTTGAACTCGATTCGTGCGCCCTTTGGGCCCGCCTCGATCTTGCGGATGCCGAGCGCCATTGCGCGCAGCTTCAGTGCTGTGGCGCGAAACAGCAGCTTGCCGGCTTCGGGCAACACCCCGAAGCGATCGACCACTTCCTCCTCGAGCTGTTGCAGGTCGCCCAGACTGTCGGCATTGGCGATGCGCTTGTAGAGCATGAGACGCATGGAAACATCCGGCAAATAAGTCTCCGGCAGCAGGGCGGCTGCATGCAGGTTGATCTCCGCGCCCCGCGGAGCGGATAGTGCCGGTTGAAGCGTTCCGCCGGAACGAAGTGTCTCGACGGCACGCTGCAGCAACTCCGAGTACAGTGCGAATCCGACCTCGTCAATGGCACCGCTCTGCGCTTCCCCAAGCAATTCACCGGCACCGCGGATCTCGAGGTCATGCGAGGCGAGCGCAAAGCCAGCACCCAGGTCCTCGAGCGACGCAAGCGCCTCGAGCCGCTTGCGCGCGTCGGCCGTGATGGCCTTCCAGCCGGGAATCAGAAGATATGCATAGGCGCGGTGGTGGGAGCGCCCGACGCGCCCGCGCAGCTGATGCATCTGCGCCAGACCGAACTTGTCGGCGCGCTCGATAATCATGGTATTGGCGGACGGGACGTCAATGCCCGATTCAATGATGGTCGAGCACACCAGGATATTAAAGCGCTGATGGTAGAAATCGAGCATGACCCGCTCGAGTTCGCGCTCGGGCATCTGGCCGTGGCCAACTTCGATCGTCGCCTCGGGCAGTAGCTCGCGAAGTTCCTCGGCGCTGCGCTCTATGGTGCGCACCTCATTGTGCAGGTAGTACACCTGCCCGCCACGGCGTATCTCGCGCAAGCAGGCCTCGCGGATGAGGCCCTTGTCGCGCTCGCCGACGAAGGTCTTGATCGATAGCCGGCCGGGCGGCGGCTGGCCAATGAGCGAGATATCGCGCATGCCAGCCAACGCCATATTGAGTGTCCGCGGAATGGGAGTGGCGGTGAGCGTCAGGATATCGACCTCGGCGCGCAGTTGCTTCAGTCGTTCCTTTTGGCGAACGCCGAACCGATGCTCCTCGTCAATAATGAGCAGACCGAGATTCCTGAATCGGACGTCGTCCTGAAGGAGGCGATGCGTTCCAACCACAAAGTTCACGCTGCCATCTGCGAGACCGTCGAGCACCTCTCGCTCCTCGTTCCTGGAGCGGAATCGCGACAGCAGCTCGATGCGATACGGCAAACCGGCAAAGCGATCGCGGAAACTTTGGAAGTGTTGTTGAGCGAGCAGCGTGGTAGGCACCAGTACCGCAGCCTGACTGCCGCCGTGCACCGCCGCAAATGCCGCGCGGATCGCCACTTCGGTCTTGCCAAAGCCCACGTCGCCGCACACCAGCCGATCCATGGGTTTGTCTGATTCCATGTCAGTGAGGATTTCCTCGATTGCGCGCGTCTGATCGGGCGTCTCTTCAAAGCGAAATCCGTCCGCGAACGCCTGGTAGGCCTCATCGCGCTTCGGGAAGGCGTGGCCGCTGCGCGCCGTGCGCAGAGCCTGTACCTCAAGCAGCTCGGCGGCGGCATCATGGGCTTTTTCGAGTGCGCGCCGGCGTGCCTTCTCCCAGGCGTCTCCACCCAGGCGGTGAAGCGGGGCATGCTCAGGGTCGGTGCCGGTATAGCGCGTGATGAGATGAAGCGACAGGACCGGCACGTAGAGCTTGTCGCCGCCCGCATATTCCAGTGCGATGAACTCGCTTGGGCCATCGCCAACATCCAGGTTGACCAGGCCAAGATAACGGCCGACCCCATGCTCCTCGTGCACGACCGGATCGCCGGGACCGAGCTGCGCCAGATTCTTAAGAACTGTTTCAGGGTCGCGCGCCGCGCGTTCCCGACGTCGGCGCTGAGCGGCCCGCTCGCCGTAGAGCAGCGGCTCCGTGATCAGCGCGATGGCCGGCTCACGCAGCAGAAGCCCCCTTTCCAGGGCGCCGACGGTGATTGCGATCCGTGCCGTTCCGGAAAGGAAGTCTGACCAACCTTTGACGTCGACGGGCGTCACACCATGGTCGCGCAGCAGGCCGCGCAGGGTTTCCCTTCGGCCCGCGGTCTCGGCGACGATTAGAACGCGGCCCGGGTAGCCTTGCAGGTAGTCGAAAAGCGCACGATACGGCGAGGTAGAACGGTGCTCGGCGGGAAGCTGCGGGGGTGGCAGTACCGCAAAGGTATCGGCATTGGCGCTCGGCGGCTCGGTCGCCGACAGGTCGCGCAAGCGTACCAGGCGATGTTCCGCCAGACGGCGCTCAATCGTTTCGGCGTCGAGGAATAGTTCGTCAGTCCTCAGGATCGGGCGCTGGGGGTCGCGTCCGAGATCATGGTGTCGCTCGCTCGTCTCACGCATGAACTGGCGTAGTGTTTCGCCAATGCCCTCCTCGGTCATGCAGAGGGCATCGGCGGGCAAATAGTCGAAGAAGCTTACTGTCTGCTCGAAGAAAAGTGGCAGGTAGTACTCGATCCCGGCCGGCGCGAGACCCTGGCTCACGTCACGATAGATGGCCACCTTCTGTGGATCGCCCTCGAAGCGCGCCCGAAAGCGCTGACGAAAGTACTGGATCGCCTCCTCGGTCTGCGGAAATTCGCGTGCCGGAAGCATCCGCACGTGCGGAAGGTGCTCGGCCGAGCGCTGGGTGGCGGGATCGAAGCCGCGGATCGACTCGATGCGCTCATCGAACAGATCGATGCGAAACGGCCGGACGCTGCCGGCGGGAAAGATATCGATGAGTCCACCGCGCACGGAGAACTCGCCGGGCTCCATGACCTGGGAGACGGCCTGGTAGGAAGCCCGTGCGAGCTGTTCGCGCAAGCTCCCCACGTCGAGAGCCGCGCCCACCTCCAGGCTGAAGCTTTGTGCGGCCACATAGCCGGGCGGGGCGAGGCGTTGCAGCAGCGTTGCTGCGGTCACCAGCACTAACCCGCGCTTCAGAGTTGGAAGTCGATAGAGCGTCGCGAGCCGCTCGGAGCTGATGTCCGGGTGCGGCGAAAAACTGTCGTAAGGAAGACTCTCCCAGTCCGGGAAGTGAAGCAGTGGCAGGTCGGCGGGAGCGTAGAACGAAAACTCATCGTGGATTTGGCGTGCATGCTGGGCGTCACGCAGCACAACCAGAACCGGGGCCTCCTTAAGAAGGTTCGCCACCGAGACCCCGACGAGCCCTCGGGCGCTCCCGAACAGCCCAAACCAATCCTGCGGCGTTCCGTGCCGTTCGGGGATCGGTGGTCTAAACGGCGAATGCAAAAGGGAGTTTTTCACGGTCCAAGCGTGTAGGCCTTGAGGCGGGCGTATTCTACCGGACGGCCGCCCATCAGGCCGAGAAGCGAAAACTACTTGCACAGCCTAGACTTATGTGCATAATTTGATCTATCGCCGTAAAACAATGCACTAACTTGCTGGTCGACTCCCGCAAGGATGAGCCGATAGGGGTGGCTACATGGCAAAGCAGGCTGCACGATTCAAAGTAGGCGACACAGTTTTCTATCCGTCCGCGGGTGTCGGTGTCATCGAGTCCATCGAAGACGTCTATGTCGAGGGACGGGCAGAACCATGCTTCGTCATCTCGATTCCGGAAACGCGTATGGTCATCAAGATGCCGCGTTCCAATATCGCGAAGAATGGCGTGCGTCCGTTGCTCAACAGCCGCAAGCTGCGAGAGTTGTTCAAGGTACTCTCCGCCAAAGGCAAACGCCGCGTGACCGGTGGCAACTGGACCGAGCGTTGCAAGGAGATTGAGCGCAAGATCAACTCGGGTTCCTGCCTGGAGCTCGGCGAGGTAGTGCGAGATCTCATGCGCTGGAAGAAGGAGTCCGGACTGTCATTCGAGGAATCGATGCTTCTTGAGACGGCCTGCGGCTATCTCGTGCGTGAGGTGGCGGCGGTGCAGGGCGTGCCCACGAATATTGCGCGCGATCGCATCCGCAGCTACGTCGGCATCGAGAACTGATCCGCAGTCTACTTGCGCTTGGCGGTCTCCGGCGCAATCTGGGCCATCGTTCCCGCAGCCGGCGTGGGGACGCGCATGCAGGCCGGAATTCCCAAACAGTATCTTCCTTTGCGTGGCAAGCTGGTGCTGCGCCACACGCTTGAGCGGCTTACTTCACATCCTCGTATCCAGGGGGTGTTTCTGGGCATTGCGGCCGGAGACAAGCATTCGGACAGCGTCACACGGCCTACGCTGGCAAAATTCATGGGAACCTATACCGGCGGCGCATCGCGCGCCGAAACGGTCCTGTACGGCCTGCAAGCTGTTTCCGCACGGGCCGGTGCGGATGACTGGGCGCTCGTGCACGATGCGGTCCGTCCGTGCGTACGCCACGAGGATATTGATTGCCTGCTAGATCAAGCGGGCGATGCAGGAGCATTGCTCGCCCTGCCCATGGCCGATACCGTAAAGCGCGGGGATGGCGCCGATTTCGTGACCGAGACTGTCCCGCGGACCGGACTGTGGCGCGCGCTCACCCCTCAGCTGTTTCCCGTCGGCCTGCTTGCCCGGGCGTTGGAACAGGCCCTCGCGCAAGGTGTTGAGGTAACTGACGAGGCGGCTGCGGTCGAGCATATCGGACTGCGACCCCGGCTGGTTGCCGGGCATCCCGACAATATCAAGATCACGCTGCCAAGCGACCTCGCGCTGGCAGACTTGTACCTTCGCCAGCAGGAGTCGGCATGAGTCTACGTATCGGGCACGGTTATGACGTCCACCAACTCGTGGTCGGACGCAATCTCGTAATCGGCGGCGTGCGCATTCCTCACGAAAAAGGCCTGCTCGGGCATTCGGACGCTGACGTCCTGATCCACGCCATCTGCGATGCCTGTCTTGGCGCTGCCGCGCTCGGTGATATTGGTCGCCACTTTCCGGATAGCGACCCACGTTTCCGCAACGTCGACAGCCGGCTGCTGCTGCGCGAGGTGCGTGAGCTGCTGACTGCGAACGATTGGCAGGTGGCAAACGTGGATAGCACGATCATCGCCCAGGCGCCGCGCTTCGCAACGCATCTCCCGCAAATGGTTGCCAACATCGCGGCCGATCTCGGCATTGTCGTCTCACAGGTCAACGTCAAGGCGACGACTACGGAACGGCTTGGATTTGCCGGGCGCGAGGAGGGCATCGCCGCGCATGCCGTGACGCTGCTCGAGCCACTGGTCGTAGCGCGAAAAGACTAGGTCAACTTCACTCCGGTCGCTTGAACATGTCGCGTTGGGGGTTGCTCGCGGCCGCATTGGTCGCCTTCGGGATCTTTAACTGGTGGACGGCGCGCCCGCTCTTGCATGGTCCCGGCGTGGTTGCTGGACAGGCGCCGATTCAGGAGCCCGCTTCCGGTGCACGACCGTTCCAGCATGCCGGATATCAGTTAACGCCGCTCGCACGGTTCGAGGTCGAAGCGCGAGTGCTCGGGAAGGAGCCATACCGGCTCGGGCGAGAGGCCGAACTTGCGCCGGTTGATCTGGCGCTAGGATGGGGCCGCATGTCGGACGAGAGGGTGCTCAAGCATCTCTCGATTCGACAAACCAATCGTTTTTACATCTGGTCCGCAAGTGTACTGCCCATACCCGAGCAGGAAATTATTGTTAGCAGCGCGAATATGCACCTGATCCCCGCCAACAAGAACATCGGCGATGCCATTGGTCGCGTCCGGGTAGGGCAGATAGCGAGGGTGGGCGGATATTTGGTGCGGGTAGATTCGCGCGATGGTTGGTACTGGACCAGCTCACTCACCCGAACCGACAGCGGGGCCGGCGCCTGTGAGCTCGTGTGGGTGGAGCGATTCTCTGCGCGCTAGCGCAGGACCCGGTTAATCGCGCCGGCGCAGTAACACGTAGACTGCCCCGGTGCCGCCGTCGGTCGGCGGACAGGACGAAAACGCCAGTACTTCATCACGCTGGCGCAGCCAGGAATTGACCTTGCCTTTGAGCACCGGAAGCTTGCCCGTGGAGCTCTTGCCCTTGCCGTGCACGATCCGTACGCAGCGTTTGCCCATGCTGCGTGCCTCACGCAGGAACCGGCTCACGTGCTCGCGCGCCTGCGCGACCGTCTGGCCGTGCAGATCGAGGTGTGCTTCCACAGCGTAGTGCCCGCGGCGCAGCTTGCGCAGCACGCCGTGCTGCAGTCCCGAGCGGGCAAACAATAGCTCCTCGCCGCTCTCAACGTCGCTCGGCTCGTATGCATCTGACAGCAGACTCTCAATGACCTCGCGATCATCGCGCAGGCGTTGGGCCGGAACCGGCTTGGGTCGGGATCGATGTGGATGGGCACGGTCCTGGACAATCGGCTTCGCGCCGGCTGCCGCCTTGCGAAACAGGGTTCGTGCGTCAGGATCGTGCTCGTGCTTGCTCATGGTGCGAAACGCTCGTGGTCCGGTGTCGTGCCGCGCTCGTCAGCTCCAGGCCTTCCAGAGAAGCGACGTTCCGCTCACGAGCAGCAGGACCCCGATGATGCGCACCATTTGCGTCGGGGTCAAACCGAGATGCACGCGGTTCCCGAGATAGAGCCCGGCGGCGAGCAGCGGCAGCGAGGCGGGAACCGCCCACATCAACAGGGGCTGCCACAGCAAGCCGGCAAGCAGAAACACGGCGACTCGCAGGCCGCCTTCAATCAGGAACAGGCCAGAGAACGTGGCCCGTAGCTCGGACTTGTCGCGTATGCGGTGCGAAAGGTAGATAACGTAGGGCGGTCCACCGGTGCCAAACAACCCGCTTACCGTCCCGCCGACAAGCCCGGCGGGCAGCGCCCAGCCGCGCGCGATCGGCCGCTCGCTGTGAAGATTAAGTGCGTTGCGTAGCCCGAAAAAGAGTACAAACACACCGAGTGCGACGAGCAACGGTCGCTCCGGCAAACCAACCAGCAGGGTGGCGCCAACAATAACCCCCAACGCACTGGTTGGCAGCAGGATTCGAATCTCGCTCCAGCGAATATGCTTGCGTGTGCTCTGTCCAAGAATCGCCGAGGCCACGAAATCGGTCAGCAGAATGAGCGGCACGACGAAGGTGAGTGGCAGCAGCAGCGCGAGCAGCGGTACGGCTATCAGTCCGGAGCCGAAGCCGGAGATGCCGCGAATAAGGTAGGCAAAGAGCAGTACCAGTGCGGCGAGCAGGGCGGTCTCAACGGGCACGGCAGGTGCCTCAGAAATGCGGAGGGCGCCCTCAGGCGCCCATTGCAGTGGTGGCTGACGATCAGGCCGTCAGTTGTTCCAGGTAGCGTTCGGCGTCGAGGGCCGCCATGCACCCGGTTCCGGCGGAGGTCACGGCCTGGCGATACACATGGTCCTGGACGTCGCCTGCCGCGAACACGCCCGGCACGCTGGTGGCGGTGGCATTTCCGTCGGTTCCGCTCTTGGTCTTGATATAGCCGTTGGCCATCTCAAGCTGCCCCGCGAAAAGGCTTGTGTTCGGGCTGTGCCCGATAGCGACGAACACCCCTTGCAGCGCGATGTCCTTTTTCTTGCCGTCCTTGCCCTTGATGCGAATCCCGGTCACACCGCTGGCGTCACCCAGAATCTCGTCGGTTTCCTGGTTCCATTCAATCGAAACATTGCCGCCTTTCGCCTTCTCTACCAGCTTGTCGACCATGATGGCTTCGGCGCGAAACCGGTCGCGCCGGTGGATGACCGTCACGTGCGAGGCAATGTTGGACAGATAGAGCGCCTCCTCGACAGCGGTATTGCCGCCACCGATGACGGCCACCTTCTGGCCCTTGTAGAAGAACCCGTCGCAGGTCGCGCAAGCCGACACGCCTTTGCCACGCAGCTTTTCCTCCGAGGGGATGCCAAGGTATTTCGCCGAGGCACCGGTGGCGACGATCAATGCATCGCAGGTATAGGTTCCGGCGTCGCCCACGAGCTTGAAAGGCCGGCTCTTCAGGTCGGCGGTGTGAATGTGGTCGAAGATGATCTCGGTCTTGAAGCGTTCCGCGTGGCGGCGCATGCGCTCCATCAATTCCGGTCCTTGCACGCCGTCCGCATCAGCTGGCCAGTTGTCGACCTCTGTCGTCGTCATAAGCTGCCCGCCCTGCTCGAGGCCGGTAACCAGCACAGGGTTCAGGTTGGCGCGCGCGGCATAGATGGCCGCGGTGTAACCGGCCGGGCCGGAACCAAGAATCAATAAACGAGCGTGTTTGGCCGTATTACTCATGCGGTCACTCCGTGGAAAGGGATACGCCGGGATTGAAATACCGGAAGCCGTTCTGACCTGGTAGGAACGTCCGAATTCGTGCGCTATGTTACGCGAAGGCTTGCGGCCGGAAAAGGAGACGCAGTGCGCATCGGCATTCCAAAAGAGATCAAGGTCCGTGAGGGGCGGGTGGCACTAGTTCCGCCGGCCGCGGCGGAGTTGGTGCGCCACGGCCACGAAGTACTTATCGAGACGGGCGCCGGCCTCGGCAGTGGCTACGCCGACAGCGAGTACGAGCGGATCGGAGTGCGCCTCGTCCGAGATGCGGCGACGCTATACGCGGGCGCAGAATTGATCGTCAAGGTCAAGGAACCGCAACCGTCGGAGTACTCCCTGCTGCGCGAGGAGCACCTGCTGTTTTCCTACCTGCATCTCGCGGCGGCCCAGGAGCTTGCCGCAGAGCTGCGGCAGAAGGGCCTTACGGCAGTCGCGTTCGAGACGGTCGAGGAACATGGGCGGCTGCCGCTTCTGGCGCCAATGAGCGACATTGCCGGGCGCCTCTCGATTCAGATCGGGATGAATCTGTTGCATGCCCATCACGGGGGCCGAGGGATATTGCTGGGCGGCCTGCCCACCGCCGAACGTGGTCACGTCGTCATTCTGGGCGCCGGCGTTGCCGGTGGGAACGCGGCGGCCGTCGCAGCCGCCGTTGGCGCGCAGGTGACGGTGTTTGCGCCGCACCGCGAGAGTCTCGAGCGCATGCATGCCCTTGGCCCGAACGTGACGGCTCTGCCGTCTTACCAGCCATTGATCGAGCAGGCGGTTGCAACGGCGGATCTCCTGATCGGCGCCGTGCTGATTCCGGGCGCCAAGGCGCCGAAGATCGTGACCCGAACCATGGTGAAGCGAATGCGACCGGGCAGCGTCATCATCGACATTTCCGTCGATCAGGGCGGCTGCATCGAAACCACGCGGCCGACCACCTACGAGCAGCCGACCTTCATTGAGGAAGGGGTGGTGCATTTCGGTGTCACGAACATGCCGGGCGCCGTCCCGCGAACGTCTTCACAGGCGCTCTCCACGTCGCTTGCGGCTTATGTTCTGCGACTGGCCGAACCGGACGGTCTAAAGGATCCGGCACTGGCCTCAGGCATCAATGTGCAGGGCGGCCGAATCGTGCATCCGGCGGTCTCCGAGGCGCTAGGCGGATGACGCCTTGTCCCGGGGTCGGGAAAAGGCGAAAATGCGCCTGTTCAAGGCCTTAGCGCAAGGAAGTACGTGTCCCAGGCGACCTGGAAAAAGACGTCCAATCCGCTCACTCCGAGACTCCTCAGGCTTCTGCGTGAAGCCGCGCTGTATCTCCTCGCCGCACTGGCAGCCTACCTGCTGATCGCGCTTTGGACCTACCAGCCAACGGATCCGGCGTGGTCGCATCGCGGCCCGACCGTCAGCGTCGCTAACCTCGGCGGACGCTTCGGCGCCTGGATTGCCGACGTCCTTTACAACCTGTTTGGCTATACCGCCTATCTATTTCCGATCATGATCGCGGTGTCGGGTTGGCGGATCTATCTGCATCGCCGCGACCCGGAGATAGCCAACGCCCGTCAGCGCGCCGTGGTGTGGACCGGCTTCCTGCTGGCACTCATCGGCGCCTGCGGACTCGCCAGCCTACATTTCGGGGCCGCGTGGGCGCGGGGCTCGTATCGGCCTTCAGTTTCACCGGCGCCACGCTGTTTCTCCTCGCCCTGTTTCTCGCCGGCGTCACGCTGTTCGCGGGGCTCTCCTGGCTACGGTTGATGGATGAAATTGGCCGGATCAGCATTCTCGTGGTTGTAAAGCTTCGCGAACTGGGTGGAGCCACCATCGATCGCATCATCGGCATGCGCGCCAAGAAGCAGCGTCGTGAGACCGTGGCAGTCGAGAAGAAGATTCTCGAGAAACACACGCCGCCACGCATCGAACCCGTGGTCAGCAAGGTGCCCACCAGCAAGCGCGCCGAACAGGAGAAGCAGGTTCCGCTTTTCGATCTGCCTTCGCCCGGCGAACTACCGTCTTTGGGGCTGCTTGATACCGCGCCCAAGCGCAAGGATGGTCAGCAATTCTCGAAGCAGTCGCTGGAGAGCATGGCAAAGCTGCTCGAAAAGAAGCTGCTCGATTTCGGCATCGAGGCCCAGGTAGTGGCCGTCCACCCGGGACCGGTGATCACGCTGTTTGAGATTGAACCGGCACCCGGCATCAAGGCATCCCAGATCACCAACCTGCAACGCGATGGCAAGACCTCGGTAGGGCTCGAGATCCCCAACGAGGTTCGCGAGACCATCCGGCTTTCGGAAGTTCTTGCCTCGCAGGCCTACGACGAGTCCCAATCGCCGCTCACACTCGCACTTGGCAAGGACATTTCGGGCAGTCCAATGGTTGTCGATCTGCAGAAGATGCCGCACATGCTGATTGCCGGCACTACCGGTTCGGGCAAATCGGTGTGTATCAACGCGCTCATCCTGTCGCTGGTATACAAGTCCACGCCCGAGCAGGTGCGCTTCATTATGATCGACCCGAAAATGCTGGAGTTATCGGTCTATGAGGGCATCCCGCATTTGCTCGCGCCGGTCGTTACCGACATGAAGCAGGCGGCCAACGCCTTCAAATGGGCGATCGCCGAGATGGAGCGGCGTTACCGTCTCATGGCGGCGCTCGGCGTACGAAACCTGGCGGGGTACAACCGCAAGGTAAGCGATGCCAGGGACGCCAAGAAGCCAATTTACGATCCGCTGTTCATCCGCACCGCGCCGGATGAGGAAGCGCCGACGCTTAACCCGCTACCGCTGGTGGTGATCGTGGTCGATGAGCTCGCCGATCTCATGATGGTGGTCGGAAAGAAGGTCGAGGAACTCATCGCGCGACTGGCGCAGAAGGCGCGGGCATCGGGAATCCACCTGCTGCTCGCAACCCAGCGTCCGTCGGTCGATGTCATTACCGGTCTCATCAAGGCCAACATACCGACCCGCATCGCCTTTCAGATGTCATCGCGTGTCGACTCGCGCACCGTGCTTGATCAAATGGGCGCCGAACAGCTGCTCGGACAAGGGGACATGCTGTTCCTCCAGCCCGGCCAGGGCCACCCGACGCGCGTGCACGGGGCATTCGTGGCCGACCATGAGGTACACAAGGTGGCTGCTGGACTGAAGAAGAGCGGAACTCCGGTGTACGACCAGCAGATCCTCCGTGATAACGCCGGCGTAAACGATCAGGGATTCGTTCAGGACGGCGTTGAGGGCGGCGAAACTGGAGGCGAGTCCGATCCCCTGTACGACGAGGCGCTGAAGATCGTTACCGAGTCGCGCCGCGCTTCGATTTCGGGCGTGCAGCGCCGACTGCGCATCGGTTACAACCGTGCCGCGCGCCTGATAGAGGAAATGGAGCGCGCGGGTGTGGTCGGTCCGTTGCAGCCCAACGGATCGCGCGAGGTGATCGCGCCACCGCCGGCCACGGTTGACTGAGAATGTTGCGACGCTTCCTGTTGGCTGTGACAACGTTGGCCGCGATGACGCTCGCCCACGCGGCCAAACAGGCGCCGGGCGGCGCCGAGTACCTGCACCGCTTCTTCACCACGGTGAACAGCGTGCAGGCGCAATTCAGTCAGGTCGTGCTTGACGAGGCACTCAACACCATCCAGGAATCAGCGGGCACGCTTTACATCGAGCGGCCGAATAAGTTTCGCTGGGATTACGACGCGCCCTTCAAACAGGAAATTGTCGCGGACGGAAAGCAGATTTGGGTCTACGACAAGGAGCTGCAACAGGTGACGGTACGCGAACTCTCCGGCGGTCTCGGTGATACCCCGGCCGTCCTGCTCGCCGGCAAGGGTCGCCTCGAGGACCGCTTTACGGTGAAGTCCATGGGTGAGCAGGGCAATCTCACGTGGGCACAGTTGATACCGAAGAACAAGGACGGCGGTTTCGAAAACATCCGCATCGGCTTCGAGAAAGGAAAGCTCAAGACGCTTGAGATGGTCGACGGCTTTGGCCAGACCACGCGCGTGACGCTGCGCAATGCACGGGAAAACGTCCGGATTGATCCTGCCCGATTCCGGTTCACGCCGCCCAAGGGCGTGGACGTTGTTGGACAGTAACCGGCGTCGCCGGGTCATGCCAGTCCCGAAGACCAGCGACCTGTTCGAAGCACCCGGCAACCCCGCCTGGCAACCGCTCGCGGACCGCATGCGTCCGCGTCGCCTGGAAGACTTCTTCGGGCAGTCGCACCTGTTCGCTTCGGACAAACCCCTGCGCCAGGCCATCGAGGCGGGCGCGCTACATTCCATGATCTTCTGGGGCCCACCCGGGACTGGCAAAACGACGCTGGCGCGGCTCATTGCGACGCGCAGCCAGGCACACTTCATCGCGATATCGGCAGTCCTCTCCGGGGTCAAGGAAATCCGCGCCGCGATTGAAGAGGCGCAGCAGGCGCGCGCGCAGGGGCGGCCAACGGTATTGTTCGTTGACGAGGTGCACCGCTTCAACAAGGCACAACAGGATGCGTTTCTTCCCTATATCGAGGATGGCACGTTCACGTTCATCGGCGCGACTACCGAGAACCCCTCGTTCGAATTGAACAACGCGCTGCTCTCGCGAGCCCGTGTGTACGTGCTGAAGGCGCTCGGGGAGCAGGAAATTCGGCAGGTGATCGATCGGGCTCTGACCGATACCGCGGTCGGGATCGGGGCGCGCAAAATCGAGATGGCGGAAGAGGCGCGTGAGCTGCTCGCGCGTGCGGCCGACGGTGACGCGCGCCGCGCCTTGAACCTGCTCGAGATGGCGGCCGATCTCGCCGAAACAAGCGACGACCGCGAGCGCATCGGCATCGAGCTCGTGCGCGACGTGGTGAGCCAGGGCGTGCGGCGCTTCGACAAGCAGGGCGAGGCTTTCTACGATCAGATTTCCGCTTTGCACAAATCGGTGCGCGGCAGCGATCCGGACGCCTCGCTGTACTGGTTTGCGCGTATGGTCGACGGTGGTTGCGATCCGCTTTACATCGCGCGACGCGTGGTGCGCATGGCCTCGGAAGACATTGGCAACGCCGACCCGCGCGGGCTGGCCTTGGCGCTCAATGCCTGGGATGTGCAGGAGCGGCTCGGCAGCCCAGAAGGGGAGCTCGCGATCGCGCAGGCAATTGTCTATCTGGCGTGTGCCGCCAAGAGCAACGCCGTGTACACGGCGTTCGGTGCGGCGCGGGAAGACGCCAAGCAACATGGTTCACTCGAGGTGCCGTTGCATCTTCGCAATGCGCCCACGCGGCTCATGAAAGAACTGGGGTACGGCAAGCGCTATCGGTACGCACATGATGAGCCCGACGCCTACGCCGCGGGCGAACAGTATCTTCCCGACGAGCTGGAAGGCAGGCGCTACTACCATCCCACAGATCGTGGCCTGGAAGCGAAGATTGCCGAAAAGCTGACGCGTCTACGCGCGCTTGATCGTGAGGTGCAGGCGAGGGTAGATGATAGTGGAGACAACAAGTGAACGTTCGAGCCGCAGCGCAGGCCATCGTGATGAGCGCCGTGGCGTTGGTCTGCTCCGCCCATGCGGGTGACTACGAGGACGGCATGGCGGCCTACCGGGCACGCGACTATCAGCGCGCCCGTTTGCTCTGGACACCGCTCGCCATGCAGGGCCAGCGACGTGCGCAGGTATCGCTCGCGCGCATGTGCGAGCGTGGCGAAGGCGCTACGCCTGACCTCGGCGAGGCCTTGCGTTGGTATCGAGAGGCTGCCGAGCAGAATCACTCCGAAAGCCAATATCGGGTGGCGATGGCACACGCCTACGGTCTCGGCGGTTGGTTCAAGGACCAGGGGCAGGCGGCAGTTTGGCTGGAGCGCGCCGCGGGCAACGGCCACAAGCGCTCGCAGCGAATGCTCGCCCAAGCCTACCGCACAGGCGAACTCGGTCTGACGCCCGATCCGGACCGGGCGAAGTACTGGCAGGCCAGGGCGGACGCCAAGGCAAAGCGTCGATAGCTGCACCATGAATGCACTCGCACTCAAACATGTTCTTGCCATCGCCGCCGGCGGCGCGGCTGGCAGCGTGCTGCGCTACGGGCTTTCAACCCTGGTGCACAGCTTCAGCGGTCGGGAGTTTCCCTACGGCACGATGGCGGTCAATGTGCTCGGTTGTTTGCTGATGGGTTTCCTGTTCGTTCTGCTGGTCGAGCGACTGAGCTCGGACAGCGTGGTGCGCGCGGCATTGTTGATTGGCGTACTCGGTGGGTTCACGACGTTTTCGAGTTTTTCGATCGAGACATTCAATCTGATCGAAGACGGACTGTGGCTCAAGGCTGCGCTCAACGCCGCCGGCAGTCTGATACTGTGTCTCGGCGCTACGTGGATCGGTGTGGCAGCAGCGAGGGCGATATGACCGGAACCAGCGTGACCATGGTACGAATCTATCTCACGGAAGGAGAAAAGGCCGTGCAGCCGCTTCTGGCGCGACTGCATGACGAGGAGAAGGTACGCGGTGTAACGGTGTTCCGCGGCATCTCCGGCTTCGGCCGCTCGGGCGTCGTGCATTCCTCGCGGCTGCTCGATCTTTCCATTGATCTGCCGGTGGTCATCGAGTTTTTCGATGAGCCAGCCAAGGTGGAGCGAATTCTGGCGCACCTTGCCCCGCTGTTACCGGCCGGGCATGTGGTGTCATGGCCGGCAACCGTAAACGAGCAATAAAAATTACCATCATGCTTGATCCCAGACTATTGCGGGCTGACCTCGAAAACACCGCTCGGCAACTGGCGCGGCGCGGATTTGTGCTGGACACATCCTCGATCGCGGCGATGGAAGAACGGCGTAAACGCATTCAGACCGACACGCAGCAGCTTCAGGCAGAACGCAATGTCAATGCCAAGGCCGTCGGGCAGGCCAAGGCAAAGGGGCAGGACGCCGCAGCACTGCTTGCTGAATCGGTACGCATCAGCGAACGGCTGAAGCAGCTAGAAGCGGAACTGGCCACAGTACAGGCAGAGGTCGAGGATGTTGCGCTCGGCATACCGAACCTGCCTCATAACAGTGTGCCGGAAGGAAAGGACGAGAAAGAAAATCAGGAATGCCGGCGCTGGGGCGAACCGCGCAAGTTCGATTATATGCCAAAGGACCATGTCGATATCGGCGCCGCGCTCGGCACGCTCGATTTCGATACTGCGGCGAAGATAGCCGGGGCGCGCTTCGCGGTGATGCAGGGCTCGCTCGCGCGCCTGCACCGCGCGCTGATTCAGTTCATGCTCGACCTGCACACGCGCGCGCATGGCTACACCGAGGTGTATGTACCGTACATGGTGAACGCCGCCAGTCTCCGTGGCACCGGGCAGTTGCCGAAGTTCGAGCAGGACCTGTTCGCGCTCAAGGGCGAGCACAACTACTACCTGATTCCGACCGCCGAGGTGCCGGTGACGAATATTGTGCGCGACACCATTGTCGAGTCGGAACGCATGCCACTGCGCTATGTCTGTCATACGCCATGTTTTCGGAGCGAGGCCGGCTCCTATGGCAAGGACACGCGCGGCATGATTCGCCAGCACCAGTTCGAGAAGGTCGAGCTGGTGCAGATCGTGTCAGCCGAGAAGTCTTATCAGGCCCACGAGGAGCTGACTGGCCACGCCGAGAAGGTATTGCAGTTGCTGGAGCTACCATATCGCGTCATGGTGTTGTGCACCGGAGACATGGGGTTTTCGGCGGCCAAGACCTACGACCTTGAGGTATGGTTACCGGGCCAGCAGAAGTTCCGGGAAATCTCCTCGTGCAGCAATTTCGAGGACTTTCAGGCACGGCGCATGCAGGCGCGCTGGCGCAACCCCGGCACCGGCAAGCCCGAGCTGGTTCACACGATTAACGGGTCGGGACTCGCGGTTGGACGAACCCTGGTCGCGATCCTGGAAAACTATCAGGAGCGGGACGGGCGGGTTCGCATACCGACGGTACTCAGGACGTATATGCAGGGACAGGAATACCTGTAAAAAAAAGGGGGCGGGCGGCGCTTGGCGAGACGTTGCCAACGAGGATGGCATGACGATTGCTCGCTAACTCAATGAGTTGGCAATAATTCTTCATTTAGAGTTTCGATGAACCGTGGCCTGCAACGCTATCTGGGGTGCGTGGCGTTCGCCGCAGGATTGAGCATCGCGCCGCAGAACGCCGGCGCGGACGCCCGCTACGAGCGCATCGAACAGACCTACCCCGAACACACCCGCGCTGTGGAGCTTGGGCGCGCCGGCAGGTACGACGAGGCGCTCGCCATCCTGGACCGGCTGCTTGCCGACTTTCCGACTGCATATCCCTTGCAGCGTGATGCGACGCTCATCACCATCTGGAAAGGCGACTGTTCGGGTGGGCTGAGGCGCTTCGAGGAAATTGGCGGCAATTCCCGTATTGAACCCTATCTCGCCGTCCCTGTGAGCGATTGCCTGCTGGCGGCGCGCCGGCCACGCGAGGCGATGACCGTGGTTGTCAAGTCGTTGCGCGCCTTTCCCGACGATCCTGACCTGTTGTATGCACGCCAGAAGGCCGAGATCGCGCTGCGACTCGATGCCGGGATCGGCGAGGACCGTCCCCTCGCTCGCATTGCCTTCTGGAACGATTATTCGGACGCCGGAAATCGAGAGTGGTGGACCCGCGTCGAAGGCGCGGTGCCGGTTTATGGGCGCACCCAGCTCTATTCCCGCTACACCACGTCACGGGCGCGCGATCGCCAGTATGCCAATGGAGACACCAATCGCGCTGGCGTAGGCGTGCGTTACCGGTTCAACGAGCGCTGGCAGATCGATCAGGAATTCTCGACCGACGTGGGCCGCGACGCCGATATCGATAGCGATACGCGTGCGCGGTTCGACCCCTACGACACCTGGCGATTGTACGCGGGCTACACGACGTACGCGGAGGACATTCCGCTACGAGCTCGAGCCGCGGCGATCTCTGCTGATCGCGCCGACCTGGCAACGGACTATGAAAGCACGAACTATCGCTGGTCGGGTCGGGCAAGCCTGGCGGGCTACGACTTCTCAGACGGCAATCGGCGCAGGAGCCTTTATGCGAGCGGCGGGTATACCTACGAGTTGATACCGCAGCGCGAGCAACGCCTTTTCGTGGACTGGTACGAATCGAGCAACAGCCTGGAGGGTGCGCCTTATTTCAGCCCCGGGCATGATCGCGCGATTGGCGTTGTGCACCGCACCGACTTCGTTTACGACAGCCGTTTTCAGCGCCACGTCGATCATCTCTATCTCGTCGTCAATGGCTACTGGCAGGAAGGCTATGGCACCAAGCCGCGCGCGTGGGCCAGGTTCGAACAGGATTACGATTTCGATGCCGAAAATGCCCTCGTATGGGGCGTCGGCTACTTCAGCATGGTGTACGACGGGACACGAGAGAACGAATGGCGTTTCGAAGCCTACTATCGCCGGCGCTTCTAGCCATGCGCGCGCCACTCCTGGTTCTGCTGGCAGGATGGTTTGGCATTGTATCGGCGCAGGACATTCCGGCGCTCGTCTATCACGATATCGCTGAAACCGGCACGAGCGATCCTTTCGCTGTCTCGCGTGAGGCATTTGCGGAGCAACTCGAATACTTGCGCGCCGAGGGCTACACGCCCGTCAGTCTGTCGCTGCTCGGGAAGCTCCAGCGGGGTGAGGCCGCCTTGCCTGAAAAGCCGGTCCTGATTACGTTCGATGATGGGCTAGCGAGCTACGCTACAATTGCCCGACCGCTGTTGGAACGCTATGGATTTCCTTCGGTGCTTAGTGTCGTAAGTGGCTGGGCCGATGGCCAGCGCGTGCCACCCGAGTATCGCGGAAAGCTGCTCGATTGGGACGCACTCCGCTCGCTGGCGCGGACTTCAGGTGTTGAGTTGGTATCACACACGCACGACCTGCACCACGGCGTGCCATCCAACCCGCAGGGCAACCAGGCGCCAGCATCGATTACGCGTCGCTTCGATGCGGGCTCCGGGCGCTACGAGAGCGAGGAGGCCTTTCGCGCACGCATCCGAGCCGATCTGGAGCTCGCCCGTGCGCGGTTTGTGGCAGAGCTCAAGCAGCCGCCGACGGGCGTCGCCTGGCCGTTTGGCCTGTACGACGAGGTGCTGGTTGAGGAAGCAACGCGACTCGGCATGAAATGGCAGTTGACGCTCGACCGCGCCCCGACCCGGGCCGAGACACTGCCGCGCATCCATCGCCTGACTTTCCATCGTTTGCGAAATCTTCGACAGTTTGCCGATATGGTGAGCCTGCGCGCGCTGCGCCGCGAACAGGTGCGGTTCGTGGAAATTGACTACGATCTGTTATCTCCGCAGGACCCCGCGCGCTTTGAGCAAAGGCTTTCGCAACTATTGCGACGTCTGGAGTTGCTAAGAGTAGGGGGTGTCGTGCTCCGGCCATTCAGTGCCGATGGCAAACAAGCCTATTTTCCGACAAGCACCATGCCGTTCGCCGCCGACACGCTCAATCGCGTGCTGCACCAGTTGCGAAGTCGACTGCATCTCGATCACCTCTACCTGCGCATTCCTGTCGAAGCCACTACAAGTGCGCCGGCAATACTTGCCGAGGATCTCGGTCGACTCAATCGCTTTTCGGGAGTCATAGTGTCTGATGCGCGTGAGCCATCGACGGGGGTCTTCGTGCGAAGGTTGCGCTACCACCAGCCGACGCTCCGCGTTGGGGTGCTGAACGGAACGGTCGTAACGGCCGACGCGCAGTTTGTGCTGCGTGAGATCACCGCCACTTCTGAAACCGACACTGTCGAGCGCGAGGCCCGGAAGTGGCTTTCGCGGGACAGCAAGGCGTGGTTCCTTGTCCAGCGCGATGCCGCAACGGAGGACCAACTGCGCGATGCGCTGGTGGCGCTGCGTCGCGCCGGCGCAGCACACTTCGGCTACAGTCCAGATGATTTCGTTGCTGCACGACCGCGTGCCACCGATATCGTATCGACACTGCTTGCACATACGGTGGTGCGTCATGTCGATTAGCATGGAGGGCGTCTTTTATTTCGTCTTTTTCTACCCTCTCTTCATGGCGTTCTTCTGGATGATCGGGGCAGTGATCTTTTTCATCCGCCACGAGCGCAATGCGCATCGACCACCGATGCTGCCCGAATACCCGTTCATTTCAGTTGTGGTGCCTTGCCACAACGAGGGCAGGGAAATCGAGGATACTATCCGCAAGCTCGAGGCAAATGCCTGGCCCGATTACGAGATTGTGGCCGTGAACGATGGATCCAGCGATGACACCGGTAAGGTCCTCGATCGTCTTGCGCAGCGGGTCAAGCGGCTTCGGGTCGTCCACCTCGATCGGAATTTCGGCAAGGCCATGGCCCTTCGCGCCGGTGCCTACGTGGCGCGCGGTGAGTACCTGATGTGCATCGATGCGGACACACGACTGGATCACTATGCGATGCACTGGATGATGGCTCACATGCTGAATGGCGCTCGGGTTGGAGCGGTGACCGGTAACCCGCGCATCCTGAATCGTGGTTCACTGTTGTCGCGCATCCAGATCGGCGAATTCTCATCGATTATTGGCATGGTGCGCCGCAGCCAGCGCGATGTCGGCCGGGTGTTCACGGTATCGGGATGTCACGTGTGCTTCCGGCGCCGCGCGTTGCACGAAGTCGGCTACTGGTCCGCAGAAACGGTTACTGAGGACATCGATATAAGCTGGAAGTTGCAGTTGCACTACTGGGATGTGCGTTACGAACCGCGCGCGCTTGCCTGGATCGTCATGCCCGAGACGTTGCGCGGGCTATGGCGCCAGCGGCTTCGATGGGCGCAGGGCGGCATCGAGGCGGCGCTCAAGTACGCGTCGCTACTCCAAGCGTGGACCAAGCGGCGCATGTGGCCCGTGTACGTTGAGTATTTGATCGGGGCCATCTGGTGCTACGCCTGGGCCGCAACGGTGCTGTGCTGGATCGGCACGCAACTGCTCCCGGAAAGCTGGCCGGCGGCCTTCGCAGTTGCGAGCATCTTGCCCAAGTGGACGGGCGTGATTCTCGCCTTCGTGTGTTTGCTTCAGTTCATGGTCGGGTTGTATCTCGATAATCACTACGAGAAGGGAATTTTCCGGAACATGTTCTGGGCCATCTGGTATCCGGCCATGTACTGGATGATCTCGGCCATCGCGACCATCGTCGCGATCCCACGTGCAATATACTTTCGCGGCAAGGTGCGGTACGCGACGTGGCGCAGTCCGGAGCGGGGTGTCGCGTGAGGCAGGTCCGTCGCAAGAGCGAATCACAACTGCAGTGGACCGTCGAAGTAGCCGCGACCGCGCTGTTTTGGGGGCTGTGGGCTTATTTCATCACGCCATTGCTTAGCCTGGTGTTGTGGTACTTCGGTTACCGGGTCTTCGTGGAGGAAATGTTCGAACTGGGTGGCTTCGAGGCGCTACAAGAGCAGCTGCGCAGCTATGGCCTGGTGATCTTCTCGATTTTCTTCGTTACTGGATGCTGGGTGATGTACAACCGCCTGCGCTATGGTGGCGCTCACAACACGCGCACCCACATGCTCGCGCCGGTGACCCTGGTCGAGACCGCGGATGTCGCCGGTCTCAAGCCTGCCCAGGCCGAGGCAGTGCAGGGTGCCAAACGTCTCGTTGTCTCGTTCGACGATTCCGACCACCTGTTACTGCGCAAGTCGCGCGCCACTCGCGCAAGTACTAAGGCCCGAAAGCGTCGGGTATCCTTGCCGCGCCGCGGCAGGAAGGCATAGAAGATGCGTCGTTGGGTCTTGCGCGGAGCGGTCTTGAGGCAGCGGCCCTGGAATTCGCCACGCTCCAATTCGGCCGGTCTTTCGTATTTCGTCGCGTGATGTAGCCTATTGATCTTCGTGGCATTCGGTGTTCGACTGATACTGTGCTGTCCGTTCCGACCTTGCCGCTTGGTTCTGTCGGGTTGTCATTTGGGTTGTCGTTCAATCAGGTCACAACGCGAAGGCCTTGCTCGATCCAGGCGACAGACAACAATGTTGACCCGAACGATATGAAGCTCGCAACAACGATCCTGTTGATCATTGCTGGAATTGGAAGCGCAGCAGCATTCCTCTCATTGTGCGCCTACATATTCCTTGCCGTCAGAGGAAAGAGCACGACGTTGTTTCTTGCCACAAGAGGTTCCGAACTTCTTTCTTGGCGGCAAAAGGTGTTCTTGATTCTTGCGGCAGCGGGATTCCTCGTTTGTATGTATAAGGGTGCGGAGGCGCTGCTCTGGTGGATTCCCGGAAACCTGGGACCAGTGGGCGAGGAGAGCTATTTTGACTCGTACCGAAGTGTGCTCGCGTTGTTTTTTGCGATCACCGGCGGATTGTTTCTTGCTTGGGTCATCAATTCCGTAGCCTATTTCCGGGTTTATTTCAGAATTTACGGGGAGAGATCCGTAGAGTTGAAGAGAATTCTGGAAGCGTCCAGATCCGCAGGGAAGCTTGAGCGCCTTACAAACCTTAGGGAAGAATACAAAGAGAAGCTGGCAGCGCTTAATGCCGAAGCGTATGGCCCAGATGAAACACGGTCCCAAGATGCGGATCTGTCACCTGCTGCGAGAAGAGCAACGATCTTCGAAGAGTTGATCGCCTGTGTCGCGGAGCTTGAAGCGGAAGCAAAAAGTCCTGAAGTGTCGAGTAACTAGTTGCTTCAACAAGCCACTCTTTTGTGGAAGCGACCTCACACGCGAGCAAGGACCCCGGGGTCAAGATTGCTTGCACAAAGGATGGCAAAGAATGCCTCGCCGACTAAGTTGCAGATAGGACAGCGCTATCGAACCAGACCTACAGAAGAGCCGCTTTGAGAAAACGTTGAGCACCATTTGCGTTGTTTCATGCAGGCCTGAGCGACTGAATCGCACTGCCTAACGGGCGGTACTCCTTGCGATCCCAGCATGCAAATCGGACAATACGCGAGTTGCGGAATTGTTGCAGTTGCTTTTTCTATGTGTAGCAACGACCACGCAAGTTGTTGATTCGATTTACTGGAGGGGTGGCCGAGTGGTTTAAGGCACCGGTCTTGAAAACCGGCGACCCGCAAGGGTCCGTGAGTTCGAATCTCACCCCC
>Ga0111171_1006_pt1 | contig 24037 bp, 24 predicted proteins | sample DeeMarSWOR324_28_FD_80232 | JGI IMG/M metagenome (GOLD analysis project Ga0111171, IMG submission 80232) | Acidithiobacillales bacterium SM23_46 | reverse complement strand
TCGACCAACTCGCGCGCCTTGCGGTCTTCCTCGGCATGCGCCTCGGCATCCTTGACCATGCGCTGGATCTCTTCCTCCGTGAGGCCGGAGCCGGCCTTGATGACAATCTTGTTCTCCTTGCCGGTGCCCTTGTCCCTGGCGGACACATGCAGGATACCGTTGGCGTCGATGTCGAACCCGACCTCGATTTGTGGCATTCCGCGCGGCGCCGGCGGGATGCCGGTGAGATCGAAGCGCCCGAGCGACTTGTTGCCCGCCGCGATCTCGCGCTCACCCTGCAGGACATGGACCGTCACGGCGCCCTGGTTGTCGTCGGCGGTCGAGAATACCTGCGAGGCCTTGGTCGGGATGGTGGTGTTCTTCTGAATCAGCTTTGTCATGACGCCACCGAGCGTCTCGATACCGAGCGAGAGCGGCGTGACGTCGAGCAGCAGGACATCTTTGACCTCACCCCCCAGCACGCCGCCCTGGATGGCCGCACCGATCGCGACGGCTTCATCCGGGTTCACGTCCTTGCGCGGTTCCTTGCCGAAAAACTCTTTGACCACTTCCTGGACCTTCGGCATGCGGGTCTGGCCACCAACCAGAATCACATCGTTAATGTCGGAAGCTTTGTGGCCAGCGTCCTTGAGTGCGACGCGGCACGGCTCGATGGTCTTCTGGATGAGATCTTCGACCAGCGCCTCGAGCTTGGCGCGGGTGAGCTTGACGTTGAGATGCTTCGGACCTTTGGCGTCGGCCGTAACGTACGGCAGATTGACGTCGGTCTGCTGGTTCGAGGACAACTCGATCTTGGCCTTCTCGGCCGCGTCCTTCAGACGCTGCATGGCCAGCGGGTCGCCGCGCAGGTCAATGCCCTGGTCCTTCTTGAATTCGTCAGCCAGGTAATCGATGACGCGCTTGTCAAAGTCCTCGCCACCGAGAAAGGTGTCACCGTTGGTCGAGAGCACCTCGAATTGATGCTCGCCGTCCACCTCGGCAATCTCGATGATGGAAATATCGAACGTGCCACCACCCAGATCGTATACAGCAATCTTGGAATCGCCCGGCTTCTTGTCCATGCCATAGGCGAGCGCAGCCGCGGTCGGCTCATTGATGATGCGCTTGACCTCGAGACCCGCGATCTTGCCGGCATCCTTGGTTGCCTGGCGCTGGGAGTCATTGAAATAGGCCGGAACGGTAATCACAGCCTCCGTCACCGCCTCGCCGAGATAGTCCTCGGCGGTCTTCTTCATCTTCTGCAACACGCGCGCCGAAATTTCGGGTGGCGCCATTGGCTTGCCCTGGGCCTCGACCCAAGCGTCCCCATTCTTGGCCTTGACGATCTTGTACGGCACGAGCTTCACATCGCGCTGCACCACCTCCTCGTCGAATTTGCGGCCGATCAGACGCTTGACGGCATAGAGGGTATTTTGGGGATTGGTAATTGCCTGCCGCTTTGCCGACTGGCCGATCAGCACCTGATCATCGTCAGCGAACGCCACCACCGATGGCGTCGTACGGTCACCTTCGCTGTTTTCGACCACCCGGGCCTTGCCGCCCTCCATGATCGCCACGCAGGAATTGGTGGTGCCCAGGTCAATACCGATAATCTTGCCCATGTTGCGGTTCCTCGAACGGAAAAAATAAGCCTTAAGTTATTGTGGAAATGGGGCTAAAGGCCGGCAGTTTCAAGGCCCGTCACGGCTACTCGCCTGCCGGTGCCTTGCAGACCACAACCATTGCGGGGCGCAGCACGCGATCGTGGAGTAGATAGCCCTTCTGCACGACGGTTACGACGTTTCCGGGAGGTACGTCCGCCGATTCCACCATACTAATAGCCTGGTGGCGCGTGGGATCGAACTTTTCCCCAGCAGGATCCAGCACGGCGATCCCAAACTTGCCGAACACGTCGTCGAGCAGCTTGAGTGTAAGCTCTAGCCCCTCGCGCATCTTTGCCACCGCTTCGAGATTCGCGGCTGACAGATCGACCGCCCGCGCAAGATCGAGCGAATCGCGCACGGCGATGATTTCAGAGGCGAACCGGTCGACTGCGTATTTGTGGGCGCTCGCGACCTCGTTTTCGGCCCGCCGGCGCACGTTGTCGGTCTCGGCCTTGGCGCGGAGAAACTTGTCCAGATTTTCCGTCGCCTGCGCGCGCACTTCCTCTAGCTCCTTCTCGAGCGCCGACACTTCTGGCGCCGGTAGCTCCCCGGTTGGCTGTTCGGGGGCGGTGCCATTCTTCTGCACGGATTCATCGGGCGACGTCGTCACGCCATTCATCTCCAGAAAAACTTGAGGGACTTTTCCGAAGTGGGGCCGCGGCTTTCAGCTTTCAAGCCGGGTGCCGCGGTCCGTCAACGAGAGGGCGCTCGATAGCAGCCGAGCGGTTATGTCCACAATCGGGATCACTTGCTGGTAGGCCATGCGGGTCGGACCAATCACGCCCAGTGTGCCGACGATCTGACCTTCGACACTAAACGGGGCCGTTACCACGCTGCACTCCGTAAGAACTTCGTGCCCCGACTCGCTGCCAATGAAAATCTTTATTCCGCCCGCTCGCATGCTGCGGTCCAGCAAATGCAACAGGTCGCGTTTGGCGTTGAATGCGTCGAACAATCGGCGCAGGCGACGGACGTCTCCAAGCTCCGGAAAGTCCATTAGGTTCGACTCACCGTGGACCACCAGCGCGTCAGACCCTTCCGCACCCGGGGCAAACGCCTGGCGCGCCATGCTGACCGCCATGGTGAGGATTCGCTGCATGTCGTCACTTGCCTGTTGCATCTCGGCAAGCAACGCGTGGCGCACATCGCTCATGGCGCGACCGGCATAGGTCTCGTTGAAGCAATTGGCAGCCTGGGTAAGCTCGGATGCGCTGTAGTCGCGTTCCGGCACGACGATGCGATTATGTACCTGGCCGTCCTGCGTCACCAGGATCACCAGGATGCGTCCGCCCGACAACGGCACGAATTCGATCTGGCGCAGGGACGTCTGCTCGTCGCGCCGCGGGACCATGACGATCCCCGCGAGTCGGCTCACGTCCGACAACATATGCGAGGCCGACTCAATGAGTTGCTGTGGATTCTGGTGAAAGTCGAGCTCATCTTGGAGGCGTCGCAGCTCGATTGTGTCGAGCGGCTGCACCTTGAGCAACGAGTCAACGAATAGCCGGTACCCCTTTTCTGTCGGCACGCGCCCGGCCGAGGTATGCGGTGAGCGGATGAGGCCCATCTCCTCGAGATCCGCCATGACATTGCGCACCGTCGCGGGGGAAAGATCGAGCCCGGCTTGGCGCGCAAGCGTTCGCGAACCGACCGGCTGACCGTCCGCGATATAGCGCTCGATCAGGGCCTTCAGGAGTAGTTCGGCTCGGGGAGACAACGACATGCTTGACCACCTCGTCGAGCAACTTTAGCACTCGCGCATGGCGAGTGCCAAGGGACCGCTCGGTCTCATCGCGTGATTGGCCCATCACGGCTTAAATGCTAGGTTTAGCGACCGCTGGCACCGCTATGGCCCCATGAAGAAATCCATCAAGACCATCGGACTCTTTGGCAAGTACCAGGACGAATCGGTGGTGGGACATGTGCTGCGGCTGCACAAGATCCTCGCCGAGCGCGGTATCCGCGTACTGATCGACGAGGACACTTCGCGCCTCCTGCCCGAGCAAGTCGCGCCGGCCAAGCCGCTCGCGGCCCTGTGCACGACCATCGACCTCGCGATCGTAATCGGCGGGGATGGCACGTTGCTCCACGTGGCCCGCCAAATGGCGCCGTGCGGGGTACCGATCATTGGCGTGAACCTCGGGCGGCTCGGCTTTCTCGCGGACATCACGCCCGACGTCATGGGCGATCAGATCGGACGCATTCTGGATGGCGACTATCAGCTCGAGCGGCGCCTCCTGCTGCATGTCGAGATCATGCGCAAGGGCAAGATCGTTCAGGAAGGCAACGCACTGAACGACGTCGTGATCAGCAAGGGCGAAATCGCAAGACTGATCGAATTCGAGATCTATCTCGGTGGCGAGTTTGTGATCGACAGCCGCGCCGACGGCATTATCGTCTCAAGCCCCACCGGTTCGACGGCGTACGCGATGTCGGCCGGCGGACCAATCCTGCACCCGACGCTCGCCGCCATTTCCCTCGTGCCAATCTGCCCGCACACGCTCTCCTTCCGTCCGATCGTGGTATCGAGCGATAGCACAGTCGAGATCGTCATCATCGGGCAGCCGGCGCAGGCGCGCGTCACCTGTGACGGGCAAGTGAATTTTCCGCTCGAGGTTGCTGACCGCATCTACGTGCGACGTGCCGAGAATCCGGTAGAGCTGCTCCATCCCGTGAACCGGAGTCATTTCGACGTCTTGCGCGCCAAACTGTTCTGGGGCAAGTAGACCGGCATGCTGACGGACCTGCACATCCGCGACTTCGCGATCGTCAAGACGCTCGAAATCGCCCTGGCGGATGGCCTCACGGTGGTCACTGGCGAAACCGGCGCCGGCAAATCAATCATGATCGACGCCCTTGCCCTGGCGCTGGGAGAGCGCGCCGATGTAGGCGTCATTCGCCACGGTGCGAACCGCGCCGAAGTGTCAGCCAGTTTTACCCTCAAGCCCGATTCGGATGCCGCGCGCTGGCTCAAGGCCCAGGAACTCTTCGAGGACCGCGAATGCGTGCTACGGCGCGTGCTCGAGACCGACAAACCCTCAAAGGGCTACATTAACGGTCGGCCGGTACCCATTCAGCAACTGCGCGAACTCGGTGAGCTGCTGGTGGACATCCATGGGCAACATGAACATCAGTCGCTGCTCAAACGTGATGCCCAGCGCCAAACGCTCGATGACTATGCGGGCCTGTCCCAAAAGGTTGAGGCCCTGGCCGATCTCTACCGAGCCATGCGCGAAATCGAGGAGCGCCTCGCAACGCTGCGACGCGAATCCGCCGATCGCACTGCGCGTATTGAGCTGCTGCGCTACCAGGTCAATGAGCTGGAAGTGCTCAAGCTTACGGTGGAGGAAATTCCAGCGCTCGAAGAGGAACACGCGCGGCTCGCGCATGGCGCGCAGCTGCTCGAGGGCACCCAAGCCGTGGCGCAGGCGATTTATGACGACGACGAACAGTCCGTAGCGGGCAACATCGGGCGCGCAATGGCACGACTCGAGGCCCTCAGTCAGTACGACGCGCGCCTCGGCGCTATCGCTGCCCTGCTGAACGAAGCGTCCATCCAGATCGACGAAGCCGCCTCGCAGCTGCATCAGTATCTGGATGATCTCGAGCTGGATCCAAGCCGGCTCGCGTGGCTCGAGGAGCGGATCGGATCGATCGATGCGCTGGCGCGCAAGCATCGCGTCACGCCGCAGGAGCTTCCTGCGCTGTCGGTGAGACTGCGCACCGAGCTCGACGACATAGAGCATTTTGACACCAATGTGGCCAAGCTCGAGGTGCAACTGGCTGATGCCCGCAAGCAATATCTCGCCGCTGCCGGCGAGATCACGAAAGGCCGGGAGCGCGTATCCAAGAAGCTTGCCGAAACCGTGACCGCGCGCATGCAGGAACTCGGCATGCCCGGTGGGCGCTTCGAGGTTTTGGTGACCCCACTGCCAGATGGCGAGCTGAGCGCGCACGGGCTCGAACGCGTCGAATTCGTTGTCAGCGCCAATCCCGGCCAACCGCCCAAACCGCTTGCCAAAGTCGCCTCGGGTGGCGAGCTCTCGCGCATCTCGCTCGCGCTCCAGGTCGTAACGGCGGCGCTCGGGCGCATCCCGACGCTCATATTTGACGAGGTGGATGTCGGCGTTGGCGGGCGTGTGGCGGAGATCGTGGGACAGAAGCTTCGCACGCTCGGCGATAACCGTCAGGTGCTGGTAATCACCCATCTGGCGCAAGTCGCGGCACTTGGCCACGCGCATCTCGCGGTGATCAAGCACACTACCGGCAAGACCACGACCACGGAGATTCAACCGCTCAGCGGCACCGAGCGCGTCAAGGAGATTGCGCGCATGATCGGTGGCATCGAGATCAGCAAACAGACACTCGCCCACGCGGAGGACATGCTTGCGCGCGCCACGGCCTGAATCGGTGTCCGCGGCAAGCGTGGCGGACGTCCGGCCGGCCGCGATAGCCGATGTGCCGGAGATCCACCACCTGCTCGAAATCTATGCGTCGCAGGGAAACCTGCTACCGCGCTCGATGTCGGAGCTTTACCGGCACTTACGTGACTTCTTTGTCATCGACATCGATGGCAGGCTGGTCGGATGCGGCGCACTCGAGATTTTTACCGAGAATCTTGGCGAGGTGCGCTCACTGGTCGTGGCAGATGGCTACAAGAATCGCGGCTTCGGGCGCATGCTGGTCGATCGCATTGTGGAGGAGGCGCGCATCATCGGTCTCAAGCGCATCATGGCACTGACCTATGTGCCGGACTTCTTTCAAAAGCTCGGATTTCGGACCGTCGCCAAGGAGACGCTGCCGGAGAAGGTCTGGAGCGTTTGCGTAAAATGCTACAAGTACAACCATTGCGACGAAATTGCCGTGCTGCGCGAGATCACCGAGACCAAGCACACCGCATGAACCGCTTGCCTACGAACCCAGGGATCGCGCGATAATGCGCATCGTGCCGCGCCGCCGCTCGCTCAAACTGCACCTAACCGCCGGATTGGCGGCCCTGCTGCTTCTCACGCAAATTGGCACACTGGCACACGCCGTTGGGCATGATGCCGACAAGCTCGACACCTCCTGCGCACTGTGTCTCTTTGCAGCTCATCCGAGCGGCCCGCCGCCTTCTGCATGCGTCTTGGTAGACGCCGGCGTACCCGAATTTCATGTACCGCCAGTCTCCCTCCCCGCACAGCTCCGCCAGGAATTCCGCGCCAACTCGGTTCGCGGCCCGCCGATCGCTTCCGAAATCTAACGCCCCATTCCCAAGGCAAATGCTCATTTGAGCGCGGAGCCCGAAGCGACAAGGCAAGACTCTCCGCTTGATCGCTACTAGCACCGTTTGCCAAAGGGTTCTGCTTCAGGATTGGGCGACCCGTTGTTGACGCGACCAGACCTGGACCGCTCGGGGTATTCGACCCGTGCAATCCAGGCGGCCGTTCACCCAATCATTTCGGAAGAGGCATCATGTTGCGAAGAATCCTGTTTGTCGCCGTCACGGCGGCCGTTATGGCGCCGGGCACGGCACTCGCCGCCGCAAGCGACAATCCGACCCCGGCAGCCGAAACGCACGCGGAACCAGGCAACGAGCAACGCCTGCAGTCGCTCGAAGAACGCGTCAAACAACTGGAGTCAACGCCGCCGCCTGCGCCGGCGACGGCAGCCAACAGTTTCAATCCCGGCATCTCGCTGATCCTTTCGGGCCTTTATGCCAACCTCTCGCAGGATCCCGCCAACTACCGCATCAGCGGTTTCCCGCTTCCGTCCGGCGCCGAACTCGGCCCGGGCCAGCGGGGTGTTAGCCTCGCGGAGAGCGAAATCGCGCTTTACGCCAGCATCGACCCGTACTTCTACGGGATGCTGACTTACGCGATCGCCCCGGACAACACGGCGTCAGTGGAAGAGGCATTTGTGCAAACGACCGCCCTGTCGCATGGGCTCACGATCAAGGCCGGCCGGTTTTACTCGGGCATTGGTTACCTGAATTCCCAACACGCTCACACCTGGGATTTCGTGGATGCGCCGCTCGCCTACCAGGCATTCCTTGGCACGCAGTTCGGCGACGACGGAATACAGGTGAAATGGCTCGCGCCGACCGACATTTTTCTTGAACTCGGCTCGGAACTCGGGCGCGGCCGCCCGTATCCGGGCAGCGACCGCGACAAGAATGGTTTCGGCGCCGGTACCGTGTTCGCGCACGTGGGCGGTGACATCGGTGCGAGCCACAGCTGGCGTGCCGGGCTGTCGTGGCTGGGAACCTCGCCGCAGGACCAGGAATTGTCCGATATGAATATCGCCGGCACCGCGGTGACCAACAGTTTCAGTGGCGACACCCGCCTGTGGATCGCCGATTTCGTTTGGAAGTACGCGCCGAGCGGGAATCCGTCTCAAACGAACTTCAAATTGCAGGCGGAATACATGCGGCGCCAGGAGCACGGCGATCTCACCTATGATTCGGACGGCGCACTGGGCGCCACGAACACCGCATCGTACGACGCAAGACAATCCGGATGGTACATACAAGGTGTCTATCAATTCATGCCCTATTGGCGCGTAGGGTTGCGGACTGAGCGCCTGGATCAGGGAACGGTAGATTTCTCATCCAACGGCTCGAACCTCGCGCGACCGGATTTCAATCCATCGAAGAACACCGTCATGCTCGACTACAACCTGAGCGAGTTCAGTCGTATCCGCGTGCAATATGCGCTCGACCAGTCGCGCGAGGATGTGACAGACAGGCAGTGGTTCGTGCAATACCAGATGAGCCTAGGTGCCCACGGCGCCCACCAGTTCTGATTTCAAGGAATACTCAACATGAAAAACGTGCTTGGCTTTTTACTGACCGCGGCAACGCTGAGCTTTGCTCAGCAGGCCGCGGCGATCAATGTCTTCACCTGCGAGCCCGAATGGGGCGCGCTTGTGCAGGAGCTCGGGGGCGATCGTGTATCGGCCTATGTGGCCACCAACCCGTTTCAGGATCCGCACCGTGTGCAGGCGAAACCCAGCCTGCTGGCGCAGGCGCGACGTTCGAACCTGGTCGTGTGCACCGGCGCGGAACTCGAGATCGGCTGGCTACCGATCGTACTGCGGCAATCGGGAAATGACGCGATTCAGCCGGGCAAACCCGGTTACTTCGAAGCGGCGAACTATGTGCCGAAACTGGAGATCCCTACGCGCCTGGATCGCGCCGCCGGCGATGTGCACCCCGGCGGCAATCCGCACATCCAGACAGACCCGCGTAACATCGGCCGCGTGGCCACTGCACTGTCACAGCGGCTGGGGGAAATCGATCCGGTCAATGCGCCCTTCTATCAGGCGCGCCAACGGGACTTTGCCAAGCGATGGAGTGCCGCGATCGAGCGCTGGCAGAAGGAGGCCGCACCGCTGCGCGGCGCGAACATAGTCTCGCACCACAAGAGCTGGGCGTACCTGAACGCCTGGCTGGGAATGCGCGAGATCGCGGAGCTCGAACCAAAGCCCGGCGTCGAACCGACAGCCACACATCTCGAAAAAATACTGACGCAACTGAAGCGCGAACCGGCGCGCATGGTGATTCGCACCCCCTATGACGACGCCCGCGCCTCGGAATGGCTCGCGAACCGCGCCAAGATTCCCGCCGTCATGGTTCCGTTCACGGTAGGTGGCTCGGACAAGGCGAAAGACCTGTTCGGATTGTTTGACGATACCGTGGAGCGTTTGCTGGGAGCGCTCAAGTGAGCGTCGACGCGCTCGACCTCAGCATTCTTGGCCCCGCGTTTCTGGCGGGCCTACTGGTGCTCGCCACGCACGTGCCGATGGGTCAGCAGGTGCTGGCGCGTGGCATCGTGTTCATCGACCTCGCGATCGCACAGATCGCGGGTCTCGGCGTTGTTGCTGCCGATGCCCTGGGCTGGGAGCCGCAGGGAATTGCCGTGCAGATCGCGGCCGTGGTCGCGGCGCTGCTCGGCGCGTTGCTGCTCACCTTCACCGAGAAGCGTTGGCCCGAGGTGCAGGAGGCATTGATCGGCGTGCTGTTCGTACTTGCCGCCTGTGCCGGGATCCTGCTACTCGCGAATAACCCGCACGGAGGCGAACATCTCAAGGACCTTCTGGTCGGACAGATCTTGTGGGTAAGCTACGTGCAGTTGCTACCGGTCGCCCTGCTCACCGCGGTCATTCTCGCGCTTTGGTTCGGCGCGCGGGAGCGCCTGGGACGCATCGGCTTCTACGCAATGTTCGCGTTGGCGGTGACGGCGTCGGTGCAACTGGTGGGAGTGTATTTGGTGTTTGCCAGCCTCATCGTGCCGGCGCTCGGGGCCTACCGCCTCGCCGGCGCTCGCGCCATCTGGGCAGGCTACGCCATTGGCGCGGTCGGGTTCGCTGCTGGAATTGCCGTCTCTGCGTTGTGGGACCTGCCTACCGGACCGCTCGTTGTCTGGACGCTCGCCGTCGCGAGCTTGATCGGGGCCGCTGCAGGGCGGCGCGGCGGCGGATCGCTGCAATAGCGCTCACCGCCGCGTTTGTCGGTATCTGCCCGAAACCACCTTCCATTCCCGCGGCGGGCGCAGCTCGCGGTCTGTTGCGGTCTGCCGTGGAACACGACCACATGGGTCAGACGCGCGAGCTGCATCCCCACAACGCACTTCCTTACAGGCAGTTGGCTGAATCGTCGGCCGAGGACCCGCTGGAAAGGCGCTCCGATCGCGCGACTACGACCGGTGCTTCCTGGTGTATGTCCGTCAGTTGACAGACCTGCAACGACTGGTTGGCTTTGTAGAAGCAATCAATCGACTCCCTTGCGTTAGACCCGCTGGAAAGGCGCTCCGATCGCGCGACTACGACCGGTGCTTCCTGGTGTACGTCGGTCAACCGACAGACCTGCAATGACTGATTGCCTTCGTCATAACCGTCGCACGATTGCTCGGCCAGCACCTGGGTCGCGGCAAAGGTGGTAATGACGCTGAGGCTAACGGCGAAAATGGTCTTCTTCATGGCAGCTCTCCTTTCAATGGTTTCGTTGCTCTTCGGGCCTGCCACCGGCTCGTACAATACTGCCGAGGCATTGAAACCAGTCTACGAGAAGGGAGAAACGTGCCCGGTGATCTGGTTCACCAAATCAACAAGCGTCTTCGGAAATTGGTGATCCGGCTCACCAATACAAACGAGGAATCTCCGGTTTGGCGAGGTAGATCGGCAATCCGGAGGGGATGTTCAAGCGGAGGAAGCGCCGGATGCCGAAACAATCGTAATTCTTCGTCCGGAGACGCGCACCACCCCCTTTTCCTCGAGGATACGGAAGACGCGCGTCACCGCCTCCCGTGTGGCGCCAACCATGGCGGCGATGTCACGATGGGTAATATGCGAGGGGATGACCAGTTCGTCACCGACCCGCTCCGCCAGCGAGTGCAGGGCCTGCTCGACGCGGGCCTGCACGTCCTTGAGCGCCAGCGATTCGATTTGTCGATCGGCCTCGCGCAGGCGACCAGTAAGAGATCTGAGCAGACTGAGCCCCATGCCCGAGGACGAGGCAAGCACTTTGCGGAACTCCGCCTTGCCGATTGATACGAATTCGCTTTCCTCGAGCGTTGTGACGCTCGCCGAGCACGGGGCGTCGTCGATCAGGGCCAGTTCCCCAAGGAAATCGCCCGGACCGAGAATCGCGAGGATCACCTCGCGCCCGCTGTCCTCGGTGACATGAACCTTTGCCCGGCCCTTGCGAAGAAGATAGAAACGTTCTCCCGGATCATTTTGCTGAATAAGGAGGGTCTGACGCGGGTACGTGCGCCGCTGCGCCACCTGCAACAACAGGTTGTGATCGGAATCGCTCAGTCCTGAAAACAAGGGCACACCCTTGAAGAACATGCGGGACCTCCTGTTGTCAGATCTCGATTCGCCGTTCAGGAAAAACGACGGTCTTTCACATTTGAGCTACCGAAAAGATTGCTCTAGCTCTCCTCACTCCGCGTATCACTGCCGCATTGCGGCCATCCAGGAAAGGGAGTACCGCAAGCTAGCTCACTTCTTCGAGCACTTCCCGCGCTTCTTCATGCCCTCGCAAACGCCGTACAGGTGGAGCGAATGCTCCTGCATGATAAAGCCGGCCTTTTCAGCCACCTTGCGCTGGCGCTCCTCGATGGTCGGATCGTGGAACTCGAAGACCTTGCCGCATTCAACGCACACCAGATGGTCATGATGCCCGCCCTGATTTATCTCGAAAACCGAACGGTCGCCCTCGAAGTTGTGGCGGATCACCAGTCCGGCCTGCTCGAACTGAGTCAGCACCCGGTAGACCGTGGCAAGTCCAACCTCCTCGCCCGCCTGCACCAACTCCCGATAGACATCCTCAGCCGTCACGTGACGCTGGGCTGAATGCTCCAGGATATTAAGGATCCTGATACGCGGAAGGGTGGCCTTGAGGCCGGCCTTCTTCAGATCGCTGGGAATCTGGTCCGGATTCTCGTTCATCGGTTCTCGCCCGGGCGATTACGAACTGCGGGCCATTAAGGTAAGATGCCGCGAGTTTAATCCAGCCCATCCCGGATTCCCAATCGTGCTTCCCCGTCTTGCCCTACTGCTGTTCATTGCTGCGCTGAGTTCCGGCTGCCTAAGCGTCTATCTCCCCGAATTGCAGCAGGGGAATGCCGTGACCCAGGAGATGGTGGAAAAACTCAAGCTCGGAATGACGCGCAATCAGGTGCGTTTCGTTCTCGGTACGCCGCTCGTTGCTGACACGTTTCATCCCGATCGATGGGATTACTACTTCTATCTAAAGAAAACCGGCGAGACCAGGGGCGAGCAGCGCCTGCTGACCGTTTACTTTGAAAACGACGTCCTCGCCCGCGTGGAGGGCGACGTCGTACCCCCCACGCCGCAACCGACGGGGACGCCGGCAACCGGGACTGGCGGACCGACACCGCCCCCATCGGCTCCCAGCCCGGCGACGCCCTAGCCCCTCGGTCCGCGCTTCGCGCGCCGGCGGCGTGCGTCCTTCGGATCCGCCAGCAGCGGACGGTAGATCTCCACACGATCGCCATCTTCTACGCAGCGATCAAGCGGCACACGCTCGCCGAAGATGCCAACCGCAAGTTGCGCAGGATCGATGGTCCAAAAAGCGTCCAGCAGCCCGCTGGCGCGGATTGCCTCCTGTACCGTGCTGCCGCGCGGAACCCGAATCTGCACAATCCGCTGTTCGTTCGGAGAAGGCGCGTAGGCCACCGTTACTGCAGTGTCGTCCGATGGCTTCAACGCTGCTTGCCGAAGAGCGCATCGGCGCGCTGGCGGAAACAATCAACCAACTGGTTCGAGATCGTGGTGAAGACCGGTGTAATCGCCAGCGACATGAGCCGGTTCGCCACTGCAAATTCCATATCAAGCGAGATCTTGCTGGCCTGCTCGTCCAGGGCGGTGAACTGCCAGACGCCGTGTAAATGACTAAACGGTCCGTCGAGCAGGCGCATCTCGATGATCTTGTCGACCTGAAGGTGATTGCGTGTCGTGAAACTCTTGTGCACGCCCTTGTAGGCAATATCGATTGAGGCGATTACCTCGCCATCCTTGGACGAGAGAACACGCGCTCCCCCGCACCATGGCAGGAATTCGCGGTAGGCGCCGATGTCCGCCACGAGCGTGTACATGTCGTGCGCACTGTAGGGGACAATGGCTGAACGGTGGATGGTGGTCATGCGTAGAGCTGATTGAGGTTGATCAGCATCAAGACAAGCAATACCGGAGTTACGAGCCGCGCGAGCCACAACCAGGCGTCAAACAGACAGGGCGATTGCATCGCCAGCGCCTCGCGCGACTGCGAGACTCGTATCCGCCATCCCGCAAACAGCGCGATGAAGATCCCCGCGACCGGCATCAACGCCTGGGATGTGAGGATTTGTGCAACGTCAAAAAGGCCAAGCTTCTTGACCGTATCGAAAAAACGGAAGCTGAATGCCCAGGGATGAAATGAAAGCATCATGACCAATCCTGTCGCCCAGAGCGCGGCGCCGCAGGTCCAGGCACTTCGCCAACGCGACCCGTCGCGCCGCTCGGCAACCCAGGCCACGACCGGCTCGAAAAAGGCGATCCCGGATACCCAGGCAGACATCACCAGCACCAGAAAGAACAGTGTGGATGCCATACGCCCGAGCGGCAGGTGATCGAAGGCGAGAGGCAACTGCTGAAACAGCAGTCGTGGCCCTGAGGCCATCTCGACCGCGCCGATGGTCAGGACCGCGCCAATCACAAATGCCGCGACCAACCCAACCGAAACGTCGATTGCCACGACCCAAAACGCCACGCGGGCCACTTTCAGCTCGTGATGCGCATAGGCACCAAACATCATCATGACCCCGGCCCCAAGCCCGAGACTGAAGAACGCCTGGGTCATGGCGTACAACATGCTGTGCCAGGTAAAACGCGTGAAATCGAGCACCAGGAACTGCTCGAGCGATTGGAGCGAACGGTCCATGGCGGCGGCGTAAGCAACCAGCGCGCCGAGTAGCACCAAGAGCAGCGGCACTGCCACCCGCACGGACGCCTCGAGCCCCATGCGAACTCCCCGCCCGGCCACCGGGATAAGAGACAGCACGAACAGCGTGTACCAGAACAGCTGCTTTTCCGGATCACGCACCAATGCACCGAAAATGCTCGCGATTCCATCGGCTGTTTGGCCGACGAACTCGCCGAGCGCCGCGCGAGCCGTGAACGCGAGCGTCCATCCGGCGATTACGCTCAGGTACGACAGAACCAGGAAACCTGCCAGCACGCAGAGCACGCCAACTAGCGTCCAGTTTCTGTCTGCCCGCACACGCTGCGCCAAACGGCGAAAGGTGCTGACCGGCGAACCTTGGCCCTGCTGCCCGAGCATGAACTCCGCTGTGAGCAACGGCAGCCCGATCACCAATACACAAAAGAGATAGGCGACAAGAAAGACCGCGCCGCCATGTTCGCGCAGAAGCGACGGAAACTGCCAGAAATTATTGAAACCGATTGCCGCGCCACCCGCGGCCAGGATCATCGTCCGTGGCGAGGACCAGTGTTGATCAGTGATGGCGTGCGCAGCGCCGCGCCGCTTCGGCGGATCTGGCGGTCGACGAAACCGCAACTTAACTGCACCAATCATCTGCGGTGGGCCTCGAACAACATTGCCGAGCGCGACGAGAATGCATGAGCGACACCAGTCGTCAGGTCGGCAGGACTCTCGCACAGGCTGCCAGCCCTGTCCATGCACGAGCCGCCGACCGCACGGCGAAATCAGTTACAGGTGTATCGATGGCGTGCCAGACCATATGCCGGCATGCGGTATAATCCCGCAACTCCCGCCATCCGCCAGCGGTACATGAGCAAGAAGAAAGCCGAGGAACCGAGTCGCGTCATCGCCCAGAACCGCAAGGCCTGGCACGACTACTTCATCGAGGACAAGTACGAGGCGGGTCTCGCCCTGCAGGGTTGGGAGGTCAAGAGTCTGCGCGCTGGTCGTGCGCAACTAAAGGAAGGCTATGTCATCCTGCAGAACGGCGAGGCCTTGCTCGTCGGTGCGCACATTTCACCACTGGCGCAGGCCTCGACACACGTCAACGCTAACCCGACGCGCGCGCGCAAGTTGCTGCTGCACCGCGAGGAGCTGAACAAGCTCATCGGTGCCGTCGAGCGCAAAGGCTACACGCTGGTTCCGCTCGAACTGTACTGGCAGCGCGGTCGCGCGAAACTCCTGGTGGGACTGGGTCGTGGCAAGCAGGCCCCTGACAAGCGCGCCGATCTCAAGAAGCGCGAAACGCAACGCGAGATGCAGCGCGCCCTGAAGTCGCGCTGAACCGTTCGGGATGAGCCAAGAATCCGGCAGGGCCTACACTGGGAATTTCCGGCCGCAGCTGACTTGCCAACACGTAAGTGGTTCAAGCATTTGGAACTTCTGAGCCGCGGCCCCATCAAACGTCACAGTTCGTTATACTGTATTCGACTTCGGGGGTGACACGGCTTCGACGTGGGTCACGAAATCTCTGGGGCATGCCGAGGTGCAGATCTCCTCGTAAATCCAGCTGCAAACCAATAGTTGCCAACGACGACAACTACGCTCTGGCGGCCTAAAACCCGCTAGCCTCTCGCCCGCGCTGAGCCCGTAGGCTGGAATCGAGGGGTCATCTTTACGGGATCGCATCGGCTTGTGCCTGTTAGGCCGGTGCTAAAACCAAGCAGGCTAAGCGCGTCGATGACCCTGTCTGCCGGGGAGCGAGGCGTCAAATAAAAGACAGACTACGCATGTAGAACCGGAGCCGTAGGGCTTGCGGACGCGGGTTCAATTCCCGCCACCTCCACCACTCCAGAACAAAGGCCGCCCGTCGGGCGGCCTTGGTTTTTCCTAGCGCACAATCGCCTGCCCTTCTCCGCGCGGATCACTCGCCGCTTCAAGCACTCCGGCCTTCCTGTCGAAGATGACGGCCTGCATGTTGCCGTAGCGCTCATCCAGCGGCTTGAGCAGATGCCCGATTCGCGCCAATCCCGACTGCTCGCCGTCGCTCAGCGCTCCTGGCTCGAATTGAACCACGTCCGGCAGGTACTGATGGTGAAAGCGCGGCGCTCGAACGATCTCCTCGGCGGACTTGCCGTCCATTACGCCCAGGATACCGTGCAAGACCATCGTGATGATGCGGCTGCCGCCAGGTGTACCGAGAATGGCGACGCGGTTCTGAGTTTCGACGAAGGTGGGGCTCATGCTGGAGAGCATGCGCTTGCCGGGTGCGATGGCATTTGCCTGCGCGCCTATCAGACCGTAGACGTTGGGCGCGCCTGGCTTCGACGCGAAGTCGTCCATTTCGTCGTTCAGCAACACGCCCGTATCCGGCGGGACAAAGCCCGAGCCGAACGGGTAATTGATGCTAAGCGTCGCCGCCACGCGATTGCCCTCCCTGTCCTGAATGGAGAAGTGCGTCGTGTGACGGCCGCTCTCTGCCATCGTGGCGGCGGGGAGATCCGCACTCGGCGTCGCCGCATGGAGCCGGATTGACTTGCGCAACGCTGCCGCGTGCGCGCTACTGGTAAGCCATTGAATCGGTACCGTCACGAAATCCGGATCGCCCAGAAATTCGGCCCGATCCCGATAAGCGCGGCGCATCGCTTCGACAAGCAGATGCTTGCCACTCAACGAGGAGAATCCAGCCTGTGGATAACCATCGAGAATATTGAGCATGGTGAGCAATGCCACGCCGCCCGAGGAAGGCGGCGGCGCGGAGATAATTCGTGTTCCGCGAAAGGTGCCGACGACGGGTTCTCGCTCGATGACGCGATAGTCGCGCAAATCCTCAAGTGACCAAATACCTCCCGCCGCTCGCACACCACCGACCAGTTGCTTGGCCAGCGGGCCCGCGTAGAAGCCCGCATGGCCGCCCAACGCTAGACGCTCGAGTGTACGTGCCAGCTCCACCTGGATGATGCGATGACCGAGCGGCGGCACTTCACCATTCTTAAGAAACACAGCTGCCGCGGGCATCGACGCGCGCAGGACCCCCGACCGGAACCGCGCGACGCGCTGATAGGCGGGGCCGACCTCGAATCCGTCGCGCGCCGCGCGGATGGCCGGCGCGAGCGATGTCGCGAGCGGCAACCTTCCATAGCGCTCGGCCAGATGAACCAGCGCCGCAGGCTGTCCCGGAATACCTGCGGCCAGTACGCCATCGATCGAACGCCCGGGAATGATCTCGCCGCGCTCATCCTGGTACATCCACGCGCGCGCCCTGCGCGGCGCGACTTCGCGCCCATCGACCATCACATAGCGCGAATCACGCGCCCGATAGAGAAGCCAGAAGCCGCCGCCTCCGAGCCCCGAACTGTATGGCTCCACGACCGCGAGCGTGGCGCTTACAGCGACCGCGGCATCGAACGCATTGCCCCCCTGATCAAGAATCGAGAGGCCCGCGGCGGTTGCGACGGGATGGGCAGCAGCGATCGCCTCCTGTGCGCCGCGCTGCTGCGCCAGCGCCACAGGAGCGAGGGCAGCGAGAACGATGACCGCAAATAGGCGGCGCGCCCGCATAGTCACTGCGCAAGACATCGCATAAGTATACGGCGTTCGGAGCGTCCCACGCAGAGCAGGCACGCTGGGCGACGACTTGCAAGGCCCCTGCGCGTGGGCCGCAATCCCCGCTAAGATGGCAGTCGGGCGTACCGAATAGTGATGCATGCACACGACCGATTTCATTCAGGACCTCGCCGTCATCATGCTGGTAGCCGGCGTGGTAACGGTTCTCTTCCACCGCTTCAAACAGCCGGTGGTGCTGGGCTACATCGTCGCCGGACTCATCATTGGCCCGCATACCCCGCCCGCAGGCCTGATCAGCAGCGAGGACACGATCCGAACGCTCGCGGAGCTCGGCGTGGTGTTCCTGCTGCTTTCCCTTGGACTGGAATTCAGCTGGCGCAAGCTCACGCGGGTCGGCGCCACCGCCATCATCGCCGCGCTCACCGAAATCATTCTGATGACATGGCTCGGCTACGAAATCGGCCGCCATTTCGGCTGGAGCAACATCGACGCCCTGTTCCTCGGTGCGATGCTCTCGATCTCCTCGACCACGATCACAGTCAAGGCGCTGGAAGAGCTCGGGCTCAAACGCGAACGATTCGCGCAGCTCTGCTTCGGCATCCTGATCGTCGAGGACATTCTCGCAATCGCCATCATTGCGCTACTTTCAAGCGTTGCTGGCCACGGTACCCTGGATGCCGCAGTGGTAGCGGCAACGCTACTCCGACTCGCGATTTTCCTGGTGGTGGCGCTGGTGCTCGGCATCCTAATCGTGCCTCGCCTCCTTACCTTCGTCGCGCGCTTCCGCAGCGACGAGATGTTGCTCATCACCGTGCTCGGTCTTGCGTTCGGATTCTGCCTGCTGGTCGTCAAGCTTGATTACAGCGTCGCGCTCGGTGCCTTCGTGATTGGCGCCGTGATGGCGGAATCGCGCGAACTGAAACAGATCGAGCGCCTCATTGCACCGCTGCGCGACACCTTCAGTGCCATTTTCTTCGTGGCGGTCGGCCTGCTGATTGATCCTCGCGTAATTTTCGAGCATGCCATGCCCGTCGCAGTCATTACCCTCGCGGTCGTGCTCGGCAAGGTCGTCACGAGGGCCCTCGGCACACACCTTGCCGGTCACGATGGGCGCACCTCCATGCAGGTCGGCGTTGCGCTTGCGCAGATTGGCGAGTTCTCGTTCATCATTGCGGCACTCGGTGTCACGTTGAAGGTCACGAGTGATTTTCTGTTTCCCATCGCAGTGGCGGTGGCCGTCATTACGACCTTTCTCACCCCCTATCTCATTCGCGCCGCCGATCCCATGACACGCGCGCTTGACGCCATCACGCCCCAGCCCGTAACGCGCTTCTTCAACCTCTACACGATGTGGCTGCAGGGAATCCAGCATGGACACGACCGCAGCCAGGTGGCGAGCTGGGTGCGGCGCATTCTCGTGCACGTGCTGGTGAACTTCAGTATTGTGGCAGCAATCTTCCTGAGCGGCGCCTACGTGGCTGGACCGGAATCGGGTTTGCTGGATAGATGGTTGCCGGTGCTCGAAACCCGCAAGGCGCTGGTATGGGGCAGCGCCTGCCTGTTGTCGCTGCCCTTCCTCATCGCTGCCTATCGCAAATTCAAGGCACTCAGCATGATCCTCGTGGAAGCCTCGCTCGGGTTGGCTGCTTCCGGCAGCGCGGCCTTCGGGGTGCGGCGCATTCTGGCCGAGATCATTCCGGTCGCGGCCGTCGGGCTCATGATGCTGCTGGTTGCCGCGCTGAGTGCGAGCCTGCTGCCCCCAACTGAACTGTTGCTGCTGGTACTGGCGGTGGTCGCCGTGTGCAGCGTCTTGCTATGGCGGCGCTTTGTGCGCTGGCACTCTCGCCTGCAGATCGCGCTGCGCGAATCTTCCGCACCACAGGATCATGACCACTCAACCTGAAGTAATTCTTGGTTTCAGGCTAACACCAACGATCGATTTGGCGTATCTTTTTGGGCTCATGCGCACTACTCCCACCGGCTACCCAGCACAATGAAAGACTGGACGCCGGCGCGCGCCGAACCCAATCCCACCTGGCGTGCCCTCGCCGTCGTTGTGACAGCCGCCTGCCTGATTGCGCTCATTACCAATGGCATGCGCACGACATTCGGTCTCTTCACCGAACCGCTGTCGCTCGGTCGCGGCTGGAGTCGGGAAGTATTTGCGCTCGCAATAGCGATTCAGAATCTGGTCTGGGGTATCGGTCAACCGTTTGCCGGCGCTCTGGCCGATCGGCTTGGTTCCGCGCGCGTTCTTGCCGCCGGTACGGTGATGTACGTCCTAGGCATCATATTCATGTCTTTCAGCACCTCCCCGCTCGCGTTGAACCTGACGGCCGGGGTTCTGATCGGACTTGGACTCTGCGGCGCATCCTTTAATATCGTGCTAGCCGTACTTGGCCGCCGCGTCCCGGAGCAGCGCCGTTCCTGGGCTTTCGGCATGGTGATGGCGGCTGGATCACTCGGACAGTTCCTGTTCGCGCCGCTCGGACAGGCATTCATCGCGGGCTACGGCTGGGCCAACGCCCTGCTCGCACTGTCCGCAACGGTCTCGCTGGTGCTGTTTCTCACGCTGCCGCTGCGCGGTCGCGCTCCCGCAGCCAACGCAAGCTCCGTGGCCGAATTGCCGGTGTGCACCGCGCTCGGACTGGCGCTGCGCCACCGAAGCTACTGGCTACTAATCGCCGGCTTTTTCGTTTGCGGCTTTCATGTCGGGTTCGTGACTACCCATCTGCCTGCGCACCTCACCGATATCGGTGTTGGCGCCGGACTTGCCGCACTCGCGCTCGGTCTCATCGGTCTATTCAATGTCGCCGGCTCCTATTCGGCCGGTGTGCTGGGCGGCCGGCACGCCAAGCGCTACCTGCTGAGCAGCATCTATGCCGCGCGTGCGGTTGCCATTTCGGCCTTCGTGCTGCTGCCGCCCTCGCCCGCAGTGGTTATCGGATTCGCCGCAGCGATGGGCCTGCTGTGGCTCTCGACCGTCCCGCTCACCACGGGACTCGTCGCCGTGACCGCTCACCACGGGACTCGTCGCCGTGATGTTCGGCACGCGCTTTCTCGCCACGCTGTACGGCATCGTTTTCTTCAGCCATCAGGTCGGTGCATTCCTTGGCGTGTGGCTCGGTGGGCTGGTACAGGCGCGAACCGGCACGTATGACGCGGTCTGGTGGCTGTGCGTGGCACTTGGCATTTTCGCCGCCATTGTGCACCTGCCCATCCGTGAGCGCCCCGCACCGCGCTTCTCGGTTGTAACGGCCTGATTGCGCCATACAGTGATGGGTATCCGCAGGGAACACCGATTGGCACTGGCCATCGCAATGGCGGTCGTAGCGGTTTGGCTGCTTACCATGATGGTCGCGCTCCGCTCCCTGGCGCCCCCATCCGCGGCAAGCGGCCGGTTACTGGCCATCTTCCCGCCCGCGGTCTCCGAGGTTCGGGCATTACAGGCGATTGCCGCCGCCGGCGGACTGACCTTTGGTCAGACATGGTTTCGCCTCGGCTGGGATGTCCGTGGCGAAGAGCCGGGCTTCGCCGGGCGCCTGCGTGAAAACGGTGCCTGGGTGCTTACCGATCTGCCGTTGCTACCGGTGCTGGCCGGCTGCTCTGGCGCGACGGTCGCGCGCGATACGGTCAAACAGCGCTGGATAAATTGACGCTTGCCTACGCGCTGCGCTAGCTTACGCCGATTCAGCGACGCGGCATTCCTTCCGAAGAGATCAACGTGGCCAAGAAATCCAGTTCACTCCCCGACTTTGAGAAGGCGCTGGCCGAACTCGAGAAGATTGTTGAGAAGATGGAGGCCGGCGAGCAGACGCTCGAGGAGGCACTTGCTTCGTTCCAGCGTGGCGTGGAGCTGACGCGTGTCTGTCAGCAAGGCCTCAAGGAAGCGGAGCAGCGCGTCGAACAACTGGTCCAGAAGAATGGCGAGTTCAGGGTTGAGCCGCTCCCGCTGGACGATCAAGACGACTGAGCCCTGCGTTGTCGGCTTTCGAGGAGAGGCTCCGGCAGTACCAAAGGCGCGTCGAGCACGCGCTTGATCGCTGCCTGCCGGCGACAGCAGAACCCCCACAACGCCTGCACGAAGCAATGCGCTATGCCACGCTGGATGGTGGCAAGCGCGTGCGTGCTGCCCTCGTCTATGCGGCCGGGGAGGCGCTCGGCGCATCGGTGCCACTGCTCGATGCACCGGCCTGCGCCGTCGAGCTGGTCCACGCCTACTCGCTCGTGCACGATGACCTGCCGTGCATGGATGACGATGACCTGCGTCGCGGCAAACCCACCTGTCACCGGACCTACGGCGAGGCCACTGCGCTGCTTGCCGGCGACGCGCTACAGACGCTGGCCTTCCAGATTCTCGCCGAAGACGCTGCGCTAGCGGTTCTCGCTCCGGCGAAACGCCTGCAGATGATTGCGACTCTGGCCGCGGCCGCCGGCTCGTCCGGCATGGCCGGCGGACAGGCCATTGACCTCGCCGCCGTCGGCAAACCGATGGATGCCGACCAGTTGCAGGAAATGCATACCCGGAAGACTGGCGCGCTGATCCACGGGTCGGTCATGCTCGGTGCGCTCGCGACAGGGAATGGCACCCCCGCCCACCTGGCGGCGCTGGATCGCTTTGGCCGGGTGGTCGGCCTGGCCTTCCAGATCGTGGACGATATCCTGGATGTCGAGGGCGACACCCAAACCCTCGGCAAGACGGCCCGCGCCGACGCGGCCCGAAACAAGCCGACCTACCCGGCCGTGCTCGGCATGGCGGCTGCACGCCAGCGCGCCCGGGAACTACATAAGGAAGCGCTCGAAAGCCTGGCGCCATTTGGGGATAATGGGCAGATTCTGGCCGCACTGGCATCCTTCATTCTTGAGCGCCGACAGTGACCGAAGACTTCGCCGCCCGCTTCCCGTTACTCGCGCAGATCGGCTCTCCTGCTGATCTGCGTACCCTCGATGAGCGCGAACTGCCGCGGCTGGCCGACGAGCTTCGCCGATTCCTTATCGAGACGGTCTCGCGCACAGGCGGGCATCTGGCCGCGGGAGGACCGCCTGGTCTGGGACGTCGGGCACCAGACCTACCCGCACAAGATCCTCACCGGCCGGCGCGACCTCATGCACACGCTGCGTCAGAAGGACGGCATTGCGGGCTTCCCGCGCCGCAACGAGAGTGAGTATGACACCTTCGGCGTTGGTCACTCCTCGACCTCTATCAGTGCCGCATTGGGCATGGCGGTAGCGGCGGCGCGTACCGGCTCCGGCCGCAGAGTGGTCGCGGTCATCGGCGATGGCGCGCTCTCCGGCGGCCAGGCTTATGAAGCGCTCAACAATGCCGGCGAAATGGATGCCGACTTGCTGGTGATCCTGAACGACAACGACATGTCGATCTCGCAGAATGTCGGCGCGATGTCGAGCTACCTGGCGCGCATTCTGTCCGGCAAGGTATTCACCAGCGTGCGCGAAGGCTCAAAGACGGTGCTTTCGACGATTCCGCCGATCAAGGAGTTCGCGCGGCGCGCCGAGGAGCACATGAAGGGCATGTTCGTGCCCTCGACGCTTTTCGAGGAGTTCGGATTCAACTATCTCGGACCGATTGACGGACATGATGTGGGCACGCTGGTGGCAACACTGCGCAACCTGCGCAAACTGAAGGGTCCCCGATTCCTGCATGTCGTGACACGCAAGGGCAAGGGCTACGAACCGGCCGAGGGCGATCCCTGCGTCTATCACGGCGTGACGCCGTTCGACCCGGCCACCGGCAAGATGGAAAAGAAGCCATCCGCCAGAACCTACACGCAGGTGTTTGGCGAGTGGCTTTGCGACATGGCCTCGCGGTGCGGCTCATCGGCATCACGCCGGCGATGCGCGAAGGATCCGGGATGGTTGCGTTTTCGGAGCGCTTCAAGAACCGCTACTTCGATGTCGGCATTGCCGAGCAACACGCGCTCACGTTCGCCGCGGGACTCGCCTGCGACGGCCTGAAGCCGGTCGTGGCGATCTACTCCACGTTCCTGCAGCGCGGTTACGACCAGTTGATCCACGATGTCTGCCTGCAAAATCTGCCCGTGCTGTTTGCGATCGATCGCGCCGGCCTGGTCGGCGCTGACGGACCCACGCACAACGGTGCATTCGACCTCTCCTTCCTGCGTTGCCTGCCGAACATCGCCGTCATGGCGCCGTCCGACGAGAACGAGTGCCGACAGATGCTCTACACCGGTTTCATGCTGAACGGGCCGAGCGCGGTGCGCTACCCGCGCGGCACCGGGCCCGGCATCGCGGTGCAGTCGGACATGGACGCACTGCCTCTCGGCAAGGGCGAGATCCGTCGCCGCGGTCGGCGCGTGGCGATTCTCGCCTTCGGCAGCATGCTGGCACCGGCGCTCGAGGCCGGCGCATCGTTTGATGCCACCGT
>Ga0111171_1014_pt1 | contig 24272 bp, 27 predicted proteins | sample DeeMarSWOR324_28_FD_80232 | JGI IMG/M metagenome (GOLD analysis project Ga0111171, IMG submission 80232) | Acidithiobacillales bacterium SM23_46 | reverse complement strand
TGTGCCTCGGTCTCAATAATATTTCCTTCGTCGCCAACAACCGAGCTGACCCCCCGAATCTGGAAGTCAGTCTGTTCTGGAACCGGCAACAGCACCTTGACGCGTGAGTAGATCCGCACGTATGCCGACTTGCGCACAAGATCGAACACAAATTCGACAAGCTCCGGCTCGATCATGGTGCGGTCGAGTCGTCGGCCAAACACTCGTAATTCGCCACGGTCAACCGCCGCGAGGTACACGGCAACCGCGTCATGCGGCATCTCCAGTACGGGTGCACTGGGGGGCGGCGGCGCCCGTTCCGGCGCGTACGTTGCCGCGTGGCTGCTAGTGGAGGCCGCCCAGGCGGCAATCAGCAGCGCCGCGAGGCCAGACTTTAAGATTCGGAAGTGCGTGGGCCATTGCATCAGCCCAAGACTTCCACGGATGAAGGCATGCCCGAAGGCGCCAAGTTCGTAGAGTTTCTCATCTTTCTCCCCTCCGTTATTCTCAATTCATCTTAACCTGCCCGATGGCCTGGGGCCAATCGGCTCCACCGCATTCTCCCGAGCATCCACCGACGTCGCTGCTGGAGCTCGAGTCGCCGCAACCCTCGGTTGAGTCATCGACATCGATGTTGCCGAATTCCGCTCCGCAGCACATCGTGTCGGTGTTACTGCTGGCATCGATACTGACGACGCTTGGCGCGACGATCAGTGCAACCATGCGCGGACTAGCTTGCAAAGGGTGTCGGCATGTGTTCCGGGTTCGAGGGGGAACCGTGCCGCACCTCCCGATGCCGGTCAATCCAGTATCCCCACGCGATGAGCAGCCACTGGGTCTGTCCGACCCAGGCGATCACCGGGACGCTCGGTGGCGGTTCACCGAATGCACTGGCGAAGTACACAGCGAGCAGGAACCCTACCAGTCCCCATAGCGCCCATTTGCCCGCAGCATCTCGCGCTCTCGTGGCTCGCAAGTACAGCCACACGCCGAACCCGAAAAGCGTGAGCTCGAGGGCGAGTGTTGCGTGAACGGACGACCATAGCCCGAGGCCCATCATCGGGCTGCTTCCGGGCCAGAGTGGCAGGTCAGGGCGGTGAACTATCAGGTCCAGGACCCAGTGACTCACGACTGCGAGCCCGAGCACGGTGGCGGTGCGCCAGTCACGCCGCTGCCATTGGTGTACGAGTGCAAAGCCGACTCCCCAGCCCAGCACGGTGACGAGGCTGTGAGAGACGGGATAGTGCTCGAAGTTTAGCGGCGTCATGCGGGTGATGCCCGGTGCAATCTGCACGCGCTCAACGCCGAGCAGTAATAGGGTGGGCCAGAGCAGGTCGATGAACTGCGCGGCAAGAAACAGAGTGCCGAGCGATGCCCGGGGAGCGGCGGCTTTCGCCGCGAAACCAACTGCAAAGTGGCCGATGAACAGGGTGTGCCCTCTTACGGATGAGCTGCGGATGTTTGAGGCGGGCGTCGCCTTGTGTCCCCTTGCGCCATCGGACAATGCCCAGAATTCATTCGGATAGCAGCACCGCCCTGGTTTCGGCAGTCTTCCGGTCGATATCAAGCTGCAGCGTACAGTACTCAGGTTGTTCCTCGACGGGCGTTGGGTCATCGGCGCAACTGCATCCGATGAGCGCTCCACCGTAGAAGACGCCCACTTTGGCGCGAATGACGTCGTCTTCTCCCATCGCGCCAATGAACATCACACTATGTTGGCTCCCCGTAACGTGGCTCGTCCCCGACAGTCCCTGCTGCAACGGAAGTTGCTCGGCAGCGACCTGCTCAAGCTCGCTCTTAAGGGTGCTCTCGAAGGCAGGGGTTCCCCAGGCGGCAAGTGCTTTTGCAAGACGAAACATCGGGCATCTATCGGGTGGGTCAGAGGACACCAATGCAATTCTAGCCGATCCTGCGAGAGAAGCCTGCTGTCAATGCTTGGGGAGCCGCGCCTCGAGCCCTGAGGACTCGAGACTCTTCTCAATTGCCCCCGCAATCGTGCGCGCCTTGGCGCGATAGCGCTGCGCAGCGTCGCGCTGACCCTGCGCAGCAAGCGCACGAGACAATGCGACCTGAGTGTCCATCTGCAGTCGCACACGCCCGATATCCTCCGCCAGCACCGCGGCACGCGACAACTCCGTCTGCGCCACGACGTAGTCTTGTTCCACCAACATGGCTTCACCGCGCCAGCGTCGCGCCACCGCCTCGAGTTCGTGCAGTTCGTTCGACTTGGCGATGGCGAGCAGTTCATCAGCAAACACGCGGCAGCGGCTCGCATCTCCCGCCGCCAGCGCAATTTCTGCCAACCCGTCGAGACACCGGACCATCATGTAGCGCTCCGAGGTGCGACGCGTTTGTTCGAGCGTGGTTTGCAGCGCCGACGTGTCGACCTCTTGCCCGAGTCCCGATCGCGCGACAGCAAGGTGCGTGTCGATCGAGGCGCGCCAGAACTGGATGCCGGTGTCGCGTCCGAGTGCGAGTCCGCGCTCAAGATGTTCGATCGCCAGCTCATTCAAGCCAAGATCCAGCAGGAGATGACCAATACCATTGAGAGCGATGAGCTGATAGCGCACCTGATTGAGACTCTCAAGCCAACGCAGGGTTTTTTGCATGCCGGTCCACGCCTCGCCGTATTGGCCAGTACAGGCCCGGATGTGGTCAATCCCGATTAGCGTGGGTCCAAAGTGCCACTGCAAGTCCGCCGCTCGCGCGATATCGAGCGCCGCCTCGAAGCTGGCCATGGCGCGCGGGTAGTCGCCAAGCCCCTTGGTACCGATACAGGCATGGCCGATCATCATCAGGTTCTCGGACTCGTAACTCTTGTCCCCAATGTCGCGAGCCAGTTCGAGCGACCGGCTGTAACACGCGATGGCGGGCAGCGGCTCTGCGCTGGCAAAGTGTGCCTCGCCGCGTCCGTGGTAGGCCTGCACTGCGACGAGATCGGTGAAACCCATGCGCTCGCAGATTTCGACCGCTTGCTGGTGGAAACTGATCGCCTGGTGATTCTTCCCGGTGCTCCACGCCACCGTCCCGAGATGGTAGAGGGTGTCGGCGGCATGGCGCTCATCGTTCATCAGGCGCGACTCCCGCAGCGCTTCGGTGAGGCACGCGGTCGCCTCGTCATACTGGTCGGCGCGCCGATAAGCCATTCCCAGCTGGATCAATGCGTCGCGCGTCTTTTCGCGTTCGCCGCCCGCGCGCAAAGCATCAATAACACGGCGCATGTCAGCGACGGCGCCTTGCGTCTGCCCGGCCTGGGCGCGCGCCGCCCCACGCTGCTCATAGAGGAGGAGCCGATGCGCTGCGTCCAGTGCTTCCGGGTGCTGCTCGGCCAGGGCGACCGCGCGATCCAGCCAGTGCAGCGCATCGCGCATCGCGAACAGCTTCTGCGAGTGTTCAGCGGCGAGAATCAGGTAGTGGAGTGCCTTCGACCAGGCGTGCGCGCGATCGTAGTGTTCCGCCAACTGCGCGTCGCGCTCGTGCGTCGCATCTTCACCAAGGCGCTCCAGGGCCGCCGCCACCGATTGGTGCAGCCGTCGACGCCGCGCACCGCCAATATCACGATAGACCACCTCGCGAAGCTTGTCGTGACAGAAATCGTAGACACCGCCTTCGGATTCCTCGCGCAGCAAGCGCCGCCTGACGAGCAGCTCCAGCCCATCAAGCAGTTGCGCCTCGGGCTCATGTGTCACGTCGAGCAGCATATCGAAGTCGAAGCGCCGGCCGAGGACCGCGGCGGTTTCAAGAATCGGCCGGATCTCTTTCGGCACGTGCCCGAGTCGCACGCGCACGGCAGCACGCAGCGCGTCCGGCAGCAATCCCGCGGCGGCATTCGTACGAGGCTCCAGCTGCGTCTCGCCCTCGCTCAGCGACTGCAAGATTGACATCAGGAAGAACGGGTTGCCCTCGGTTTCGCGATGCAGGCGTTCGGCCAGATCGGGCGCGCCGAGGTTCGCATCGGAGAGTGCCGCAACAAGACTCTCCGTATCTGCATAGCTCAGTCGAGCGAGGGGCACACGGCGCGCGTCGGAATCGCGGCGAAAGCTCTCGAGCAGTTGCGCGAACCGCTCGTCGCTGTCGATCGCCTCGTCACGATAGGCAAAGATTACCAGCACCGCGCGTTGCACGGCGTGGCGCGCGAGATAATGGAGCACTTGTGCACTGGCGTCGTCGGCCCACTGGATGTCGTCCACCATCAGCACAAGCGGGCGGCCGCCTCTCGATGCTTCGAGCAGTTGATCCACCGCACGGGACAGCCGCGCCTGCCGCGCCTCGGGAAAATCGTTCGACAACTGCGGCAGGTCGGCAAACCGCTCACCGATCTCGGGGACAAGGGCGGCCAGCTCGGCGAGCGACACGGGCGATAGGTCGCGCAACGCCGCGGCCGAAACGCGGTCAAGCGCTTGCGTGACAAGGTCAATCACGGGCTGGTATGGCGTCGCACGCTCGATCTCGTAACAGTTCGTCGCGAGCGTGGGCAATTCCTGGCCGGTGGCGTAGCGTGCGACTTCGCGCAACAACCGGCTCTTGCCAATTCCCGGCTCACCTTCGATCAGGGCGGTGTAGCCCGGGCCAGCGGTGAGCCGCGCGATGAGTCCAATGAGCAGGCCGTACTCGCTGTTTCGACCAACGAAGGGGGTGGGATCGCTCGCACCTCCGACGGCGGAGTCGGATGGGAGATGGGTCGATGCTGCGGACCCGGTAGCGTGCCCAACGATTCCGACCGGCTTGGGCTCCAGGTGCAGACGGTTTGTGGCATGCAGCGCACGTGCCGCATCGAGAAAATTGCGCCGCTCGTCGTCAGGTACGGCAAGCGACGCAGCGAGGCGTTCCGCAAGCCGCCTAGAGGGGCGACGCTCGTCAGCCTCGATCTTTCTAATGGTGAAACCCGAGCAGCTAACCCGCTGGGCGAGTGCCTCCTGGGTAAGGTCCAGTGCCTTGCGACGCCGCCGCAGCCAGTAGCCAAACGAATGCGTCCGGTCCTCCACGTCGTTTGACCCTCCGGCACAGCCGATCCGGTCGAGTCTAGCAGTTTAATCCGCGCTTTTGTCCCGCTTTTTGTCCCGCTTTGGGGGACCCCGCCCCATCTCAGCGGGGGTGAAATGCGGATGTCGATCGGCAATACCAACCCCGGATTCGACCACGCGCAACTGGACCGCGTTGTTACACCCGGACAAGTCCTGAAACGTACCAAATTTAAGGAGCAAAGCCATGTCAGCAGTCATTTCCGGTTCCATTCCCGCCGTTGACCTTGCGGCCGTGAAGAACAAGCAACACGTCGCCTGGTCGGCCGGTGACTACGCCGTCGTGGGTACCACGCTGCAGATCGTCGGCGAGTCGCTTTGCGAGGCGCTCGACCTGCGCGCCGGTGAGCGCGTGCTGGACGTCGCCGCCGGCAACGGCAATGCGACGCTGGCCGCCGCAAGGCGCTGGTGCGACGTCGTCTCGACCGACTACGTTCCGACGCTGCTCGAGCGTGGGCGGGCGCGAGCGAGCGCCAATGGCCTGCCGGTGAAGTTCGAGCAGGCGGATGCCGAGAATCTGCCGTACGCCGACCACAGTTTTAATGTAGTGATGTCCACTTTCGGCGTGATGTTCACGCCAGACCAGGACAAGGCCGCGGCGGAAATGGCGCGCGTCTGCAAATCCGGTGGTCGGATCGGCCTCGCCAACTGGACACCGGATAGCTTTGTCGGCGAGCTCTTCCAGACGATGCGCAAATACCTGCCCTCACCGGCCGGCGTGAAATCGCCCGCGCTCTGGGGCACCGAAGCGCGGCTACGCGAGCTCTTCGGCGAGCGCCTCGACTCGATCACGATCGAACACCGGAACTTCGTGTTTCGGTACCACAGCGCCGCCCATTTTCTGGAGGTGTTCCGCACCTTCTACGGCCCCATGAACAAGTCGTTCGGGGCACTCGACGCCGAGAAGCAGGCGTCACTGGCCGCCGACCTGATTGCATTGGCCGAGCGGTTCAATCGCGCAACCGACGGCACGCTGGTGGCCCCGAGTGACTACGTCGAGGTAGTCATCAAGTGCAAGTAGTACATCGATATGGCCATGAGCGCGGTCGCATTCCGCGTTATGGCTCTCACATCAACCAATGACCGGGCGCGCCCACGCGCCATTTCAAAAGGAGCCACAACATGAGCATTAGCGACGTCATGATTCACATCAATGAGTCTCTGGACACCGAAGCGCGTTCCTCTCTCGAAGATGCAACGCGAAAGGTTGAGGGAGTCGTTTCGGCACGGTTTAACCACGGCAAGGAGCATCTGCTTGCAGTCGCCTACGACACCACGAAGACCAACGCCGCGGTCGTGCTGCAAAGCGTCCGGGCGGGAGGCTGTACCGCCCAGCTGGTGGGCATGTAAACGCCGCAGTTTCGGCGACGGCCCGGACTCACCAGGAAATCGGTATTGCGCGATGTCGCATGCAGGCAAAGAAGTCGAACCATTAACCGAAAGGAGAAAACGTCATGGCTGAAACAGATCGCATCAAATATCTACGCATTGCCCTGCTGCTCGTGGGGCTGACCTTCACATTCGGCATCTGGCCACTTGGTATCGTCTGGCCCTCTGGCTGGGCGTGGCATGAAGGGGGTCGCTCGGAATACTTGGAGATGATTCTGATCCGATGGCGCACAGAAGCCTGATCTGGTTCACGGTCTGGTCGAGCATCGTGCACGGTGGAATCATGGGTATTCAGTCGGTCGCCAATACCCGGCACATCGGACACCTCTTCGGGGACGTCGCGGCCTTGATTGCGGTTGCGGCTGTTCTGGCGTTCCTGATGCCGCGTCAGATCTCTGCATCGAAGTCTCAGGCAACGGCGTGACCCGGCCGTCGTCTGGCCAGGCGAACATGGTGTACCAGTGCAACCTGGGTTAAATCAAATTTCAATAAGAAGGAGGAAGCGCAATGAGCAAGAAGACGCTCTATGAACGTCTCGGCGGATATGATGCCATTTCTGCTGTTGTCGGCGACTTGTTGCCCCGATTGCGAGGGGACCCGTTACTGGCGCACTTCTGGCAGCATCGACCGGAGGACAGCCTAAAGCGGTCAAAGCAGCTCCTGATTGATTTTCTGTGTTCGAGTGCAGGGGGCCCGACATACTACACCGGACGAGATATGAAGACCTCGCACAAAGGGATGCGGATCAGCGAGTCCAATTGGTCGACATTTATGGGGCACCTCAATGCCACGTTGGAGGCCTTTAAGATTCCTCAGGCTGAACGTGACGATTTGGTCGCCTTTGTGCAAAGCACGAAAACAGACATGGTCGAGGCAAAGATTCGGGCTTAACAACCAAAAGTGAGCTGCATTTCACAGCATGACCGACTTGAGGTGTAGGGCGAGCAAGAGCGAACGGATGGTTTGTGTTTTATCATAGGAAAGTATGTGCCGTTGCTCTTGTGCTCAACTCTGAAGAGGCTCTATGTTACCTGTGTGCTCGACCGTACAGGCTTCGGATCGACGCGCGATCATGTCGGAATTCGACGCAGCGCAAGGCATCTTTCGCAGGCCGATCGAATCGGGATCGCGCTGTCTACCTGGCTGGTAACTCGGTGCACAAAGTGATCGAAACGGCGATCCGCACTGCGGCACAGTCGAGCGGATTCGTCATGACGTGAGAAACGCCAGGTTGGTGTGGCTCCGATTCGGCATGTCAGGAGCACATCGTGCACGCCGACGCCACCGGCATGATCCGGCGGTCAGGCAGGAGAAGCAGGGGGAGCGGTGATGGGCAAGCGATTCGACAGCATTTTGGGCACCATCGGCAACACGCCGGTGATTCGCATCAACAAGCTGGGCCCTGAGGGCGTCAACCTTTACGCCAAGGTGGAGTCGTTCAATCCGATGGGTTCGGTGAAGGATCGACTGGCACTGGGGGTAATTGAAGACGCCGAACGCCGCGGTGAACTCAAACCCGGACAGACTGTTGTCGAGGCCACGAGTGGCAATACCGGCATCGGTTTGGCGATGGTCTGCGCGCAGAAGGGCTATCCCCTGGTCGTCACCATGGCCGAGAGCTTCAGCGTGGAGCGGCGCAAGCTGATGCGATTTCTCGGCGCCAGAGTCGTGCTTACGCCAGCCGGCGAGATGGGATCGGGCATGGTCGCTAAGGCCGCCGAGTTGGCCAAGGCGCATGGCTGGTGGCAGCCACGTCAGTTCGAGAACCCGGCCAATGCGGAGATCCACGCCAAGACCACCGCCGTGGAGATTCTCGACGACTTCGCTGATGTCTCGCTTGACTACTGGGTCACGGGTTTTGGTACCGGCGGCACGCTGAACGGTGTATCGCGGGTCTTGAATGAGAAGAGCCCCCAGACGCAGATCATCGTCTGCGAGCCCGACAATTCTCCCATGCTGGCTAGCGGCATTGCGCAGGCAACGCACAGCGATGGAACCAACAGCGCAAGTCATCCCCGTTCCCGCCCCCACTTGATGCAAGGGTGGTCACCAGACTTCATTCCCCGGCTTGCGGAGCAGGTTGTTGCGGCCAATCGAATCGACGGCTTTATGCTGATCGACGGCAAGGACGCACTGCATTGTGCAAGGGCACTTGCGAGACAGGAAGGTATTTTCGTTGGTATCTCGGCAGGCGCAACACTGTCGGGCGCGCTGCGCATCGCCGCGACCGCAGCGCCGGGTGCCAACATCTTGTGCATGCTGCCGGATACCGGCGAACGCTATCTTTCCACACCGCTGTTCGCAGATGTCGCGGTCGAGATGACTGAGGAGGAGATTGAGTTGTCGAAGTCGACGCCGGGATCTCGCTTCGATGTCATACCGGCGGCGGCACCGCAGCCACCAAACGCGGCGGCGCTTGACGAAGCAGCGACGCGCGATGTCGATGCCCTGCTGCACGACCCGGATCAGCCTGTCGTCATGTTTGCCTACGAGTGGTGCGAGTTCTGCGACTCAGTGCGAAAGGTGTTCGCAAAATACGGCATTGCATATACTTCGGTCGATCTCGATTCGAGCGCCTACCAGCAGGACGATCGCGGCGGCAAGATTTTCGAGGTTTTAAAGCGTCGCACAGGATCGATCACTTTGCCTCAGATCTTCATCGGTGGCGATTTTGAAGGCGGCTGCACCGAGGTGTTCGACAATCTGAAGTCGGGTCAGCTGCACAGCCGACTTGAAAAACACCGAGTGCTGTTCGATGCGGCGGTCAAAACTGACCCCTATGAACTGCTACCCAGGTGGTTGCTGCCGCGTTGAAGCGGAGTGACGAGCCAACCATTGCCCGATTACCAGTGGGCCTCCAGCCCGGCCTTCCAGTCCGCCATGAACGTATTGATTGAGTCGATAAGCTCCTGATCATGTTCGGTGCGGTTGGTGGTGAGATGAATATAGGTATGTTGCGGGATTGGGTCGTGTCCGGTGGTCACAGTCCATTGCAGGACATAGGGACAGTCCGGCAGCGAGAAGCGCACCCCGTGGTGCAAGTGCTCGCAATTGATATTGAACGTTCCCCACACGCAGTAGATTTCGCCACTTGACGTTGCATCGCCAAGCACCGTTTCGACGGAAGCACACCAGCGCGGTAATTCGCTGATAGTCAGGCGGCGTTGCAGATCTGTAGCCGTGGCGGAAATATTTGATGTGGCAAAGAATTCCATGCGCAAATGTTAGTCTGAAACCGGGTGATGCGCACCCGGCAAATAGCACTGCACCGAGAGATGCGCGGCATCGGCCGCGGGGAACACGAAACCTCGCAGGTTGAGTACGCGGAATTGCGGCGCGTAGCCGACACGCTGGCGGCATCGAGGCGACTTACCGCGACAGTTGATGGAATCTTGTCCCGCGCGATCTGCAGCCAAGTCTGTTTCCCGGCGGCTCTGTCCCGCGCCTAAGACGTTAGTTGCCGGGTACGCTTTCAAATGTGAAATCTCCCGGGCCTGCGGTCATTCTTTTCGACAGAGGTAGTGAACATTTCCGGGGGGTATTCGAGCACTACGAGGATAATCTCGATGGATGGCGCGCCGTGGCGGTCACCCCGATCATCGAAATAAAACCGACTACTTGGTGTATCGATTGGCGGCTCGCAAGCAACGTCGCGGCGGTTGACGAGCACCGTGGGCGAGCCATAGCGGGGCAATTGATCCGGACACGCGGGGGCCTGTCGGTCCCACTCCACCCAAATCGGCGGCAGGCCGTGCGTTTTGAGCGCGCAGCGGAGGCGCGGTAGGGGGTTGGGGCGGTCAGGATCAAGAATAGGTTCCACCAGCATTGGCAACCCGGGCGAGTCTTTTAGCGGCCAGGAGTAAGACTCGTACCGTGGTACGGAACCAAGTCCGGCGCCGTGGCCGCCACAGGTTGAGGCGTGTTCGAGCACGTCCGGCAGTCAACACAGCAGACGAGAATAGGCAGAGGCCCATGCCTGTGCTAAATGTTGCGCGTGAACAAGTCTCCAGCGACGCCGCATTACCTGTCAGTGGAAGAGGCGCTCGTTCGTCTCAATTCGCTCCTGCCGCTTGCCGTGCGCCAAGCCGAGCTCGACCCGCCGTTCCGTGCGCTGCACCGCGCAATCTTGCGCTGGCTTGCGATCGAGGGTGAATCGCCATCGCTTGCTGCGCTGTTGGTTGAGGCCGGTGTGGCGGATGGTGCGGCGGCGCTCGAACAACTGCGGGCCGCGGATCTCGTTGTGGTGAACGGTGGGGGGAGGATTGTGGGCGCCTATCCCATTACGCTCGAGATCACCGCACATCGCGTAACGTTGGATGGTCGCACTAGGTACGCCATGTGCGCGGTGGATGCGTTGGCCATAGGACCGATGTTCAATCTCGGCACGCGGATCGAGTCGCGCTGCCACACTTGCGCTGCGCCGCTCAGTTTCGCACAGGATGATCAGCGCATCAGGCCCGCGCATCTGCTGCGGGACGTACACGTAGGCATTGCCTGGCAGGCGACCGGTGGCTGTGCCGCGCACTCGCTGTGCCGGGAGATGTTGTTCTTTTGTAGTGCCTCGCACGCCGCCAGTTGGCAGGCGGTCTCACGGGAGCGCAATAGCGTGTTGTCGTTGTCGCAAGCCATAGAGCTTGCCAAACGGTTCTTCCTGCCGTTGCTTGCGGATCGACCCGGCGTGGCTTGAGCGGGCCCGACGCGGACGGGCAGAAGACCAAATTGGGATTGATGGTCCCGGAGCGTACAGCGCAAGTGCGCAGTGCGAGCCTCGCAGTTGGGGCAAGACGCGTGCTTGACGGAAGACCGGACGTTCTAGAAGGGAAGCATGATACCGGGGCGGACCCGCAGGATCAGGTCGCGGAAGCGTTCCTGAATGCGCATGAGCGCAACAGGATTGTCCCCTTCGAAGCGCAAGACCCATACCGGCGTGGTGTTGGAGGGGCGCACAAGGCCGAAGCCGTCCGAAAAATCCACCCGCAGACCGTCAATGGTTGTGGTTGTTCCATCCGGAAAGCTGGCAGCGGCAATCAGTTCCTTCATGGCAGCGTAGTGCTCACCCTCGGCAAACTTCACGTTGAGCTCCGGCGTGTTCACGGTGTTCGGCAGGCTCGCGAATACCTCGCGGATTGATCGTGATTCGCGCGCGAGTATCTCGAGCAGACGGGCGGCGGTATATAGCCCGTCATCGAAGCCGTACCAGCGCTCCTTGAAAAACATATGGCCGCTCATCTCGCCGGCTAGCGGTGCCCCGGACTCCCTGAGTTTGGCCTTTATTAAGGAGTGTCCGGTCTTCCACATGGTGGGCCGACCACCGGCTTCGCGGATCGCGGCGTCGACGGTGCGCGAGCACTTCACGTCATAGATGATCTCGGCGCCGGGTTGGCGCGACAGCACGTCGCGCGCGTATAGGATCAGCTGGCGATCGGGCCAGATGATCTGGCCGTCCGGGGAGACGACGCCGAGTCGGTCGCCGTCGCCGTCGAAGGCGAGGCCCACGTCGTAGTTGCCGGTGGTGACAGTATGGATCAGGTCCTCGAGGTTTTCGGGATGCGCAGGATCGGGGTGATGGTTGGGGAAGCGGCCATCTATCTCGCAGTAGAGTTCGGTCACCTCGCAGCCGAGACGGCGCAGCAGCTCCGGTGCGAGCTCGCCCGCCACGCCGTTGCCACAGTCGACAACGACCTTGAGCTTGCGCGCGAGCTTCACATCCGAGGTGATTCGCGCGAGGTAAGCCTCGCGCACGTCGTCCTGCGCGACCATGCCATCGCCCTGGACGAGGCGATTGTCGAGCAGGCGCTGGCGCAGCGACTGGATCGCCTCGCCCGAGAGCGTTTCGCCGGCAAGCATGATTTTCAGGCCGTTGTAATCTGGTGGGTTGTGGCTGCCGGTGACACTGATACCCGAGTGTGTGCCGAGAAAATGGGTGGCGAAGTAAAGCACCGGGGTCGGTACGCACCCAATGTCGACCACGTCGCAGCCTGCGCGCGTCAGACCGCGCGCCAGTGCCTTCACAAGCTCGGGCCCCGAAAGCCTTCCATCGCGACCGATGCAGACGCTGTTTTGTCCGCGGGCACGTGCCTCGCTGCCGATCGCGTGACCGATGCGCTCGACAATCGCCCGCGTGAGTGTCTTGCCGACGATGCCGCGGATGTCATAGGCCTTGAAGATCTCGGGCGGCAGACCGTTCGGTTGCGGCATTGAAGCCATGGCAGGGCGGGGCATGGGGCAGGCGGCGATGGATGGGCGTCGGAAAGGACGACAGTGTAAGACAACGACTGGTGCGGGCCAACCGACTGCGACAGCCAAGTGTCTCAGAAACGTAACGGAGTGCGCGCAGAGCGCTACGTGAGCGATCCGGATCGCGCTGCCGGTGGGTGCGTGCCGACTGCCTCGAGCTGCGTATTGTTGCGCCCAGCCTGCTTGGCCCGCATCAGCGCCTGGTCGGCACGCCAAAGGGCTTCGTCGAACTTGCTGTCGGCGTTACTCATGGCACTGATGCCGCCGGTCCAGCGTAGCGAATGTACAACTCCTTTGGGCAATTTCAGTTCGCGCGGCAACTGCTTGCGCAGACGCTCGGCATAGGAGTAGGCGTGCGTGAGCGGCGTGTACGGATAGATCACGCAGAACTCGTCGCCGCCCAGGCGCGCGAGAAAGTCGGTTTGACGAACGGCGGCGCGCAACACGCGGGAGAATTCGGCGATCAGTGCATCGCCCACGTCGTGACCGTGCGTGTCGTTGACCTGCTTGAAGTGATCGATATCAATGACCAGCAGGGAAGATGGCCCATGCGACTCGACCTGGCGGTGCAGCTTCCTCAGGCGCCGCTCGAAGTAGCGGCGATTGGCGAGGTGCGAGAGGTGATCGAGGTAGCCGAGGCCCTTGAGCTTCTGGCGCTCCTCCGCCATCTTACGGGCGGAGTCGCGCAAGTACTGAAAGATGTTCCCGAACTCCTCGAGTTCCATCGGGTAGCTGTCCCGCATCTCGTTGTGGCGTGCGTCCCGCAGGATGCGTCCGATTGACTGGATGTCCGCGTGTACACCGCGCGCGGTGTCGCGGTGGGACAGGAACACTGCAATTAGCGCGACGACGAATCCGGCGATCATCAGCAGCACAGCGTAGAAGTGGCTATCGGTGAACAGCGACGAAGGGGCCTCGCGCGCCGTCGCAGGCGCGGCGAGGATAATGGCGACACCAGCGCCTGTAAGGGCGAGGCCGATAAGCAGCCCAAGCAGCGTGCGCCGAAAAATGCGGGCGAGAGATCGGGTCATGTTAGCGGGTGGACCGAATTCGGGAATTCCCAGGCCCTGAGTATGGCAACGAACAGGAGCGGCGGGGTACGCAAGCCGTCCAGCGGTAAACCGCGCCTAATCTGGTACCGTTCTGCCGGATAGTTGACACCCCGGCTGCCCGGAGGCATGTGCCAGAAAGCCTTCCGGCTAGCGGCGCCCCGAGTGGCCGAAGCCCCCGGCGCCGCGGTTGCTCGTCTCGAACTCGTCGACGACAGCGAACTCGGCCTGTACGACGGGCACGAACACCATCTGGGCGATGCGATCGCCGGGCTCAACCGTGAACGGTTCGTTGCCGCGGTTCCAGACCGAGACAAACACCTGGCCCTGATAGTCGGAGTCGATCAACCCGACGAGATTGCCGAGCACGATGCCGTGCTTGTGGCCAAGGCCTGAGCGCGGCAGCAGCACCGCAGCGAGGTGCGGGTCGGCGATGTGCATTGCGAAGCCCGTCGGGATCAGATGGGTTTCGCCCGGCGCAACGTGTATGTGCTCGTCCACGCAAGCGCGCAGATCGAGGCCGGCCGAACCGTCGGTAGCGTAAGCGGGCAGGGGGAAGTCCGTTCCGATACGGCGATCCAGAATCTTAAGCTCGACTTTTCGTTTTAGACCTTTGTTTGGCGGCATGGAGTTTTTCTGCGATGAGTTGAATCAGTGCGCGCGCAAGCTTCGCTTTGGACTGCGTGGGAAAATCGGTACTACCGGTGCGGTCGATGACGAGCAGGCTGTTGTCGTGCGACTCAAAACCGATCCCGGGCGCGCCGATGCGGTTGGCCGCGACGAGGTCGAGGCGTTTGGATTCGAGTTTCTGCCGCGCGTTTGCTTCCAAGTCGTTTGTTTCCGCCGCGAACCCCACCGTAAACGGTCGGCGCGTGAGCGCCGCGACGCTGGCGAGGATATCCGGGTTGCGCACCAGCTCGAGCGACATGTGCTCGCCTGATTTCTTGATCTTTTCCGCAGTCACGTACGCGGGACGGTAGTCCGCAACCGCTGCGACGCCAATGAAGATATCAATGTTGTCGATGCGAGCGTGCACGGCATCGTGCATATCTTGCGCGCTGATGACACGAATGGTCTCGACGCGCTGCGGATCGGGCAGGGCAGTCGGCCCTGAAATCAGCGTAACTATGGCGCCGGCCTCGGCTGCCGCTTCCGCCACGGCGTAGCCCATGCGTCCGGAGCTTCGATTGGTGATACCACGTACCGGATCGATCGCCTCCCAGGTCGGTCCGGCCGTCACCATAACGTTTAGCCCTGCGAGCTTGCCGCTCGCGAATAGTTGCGCGGTCTGTGCCACGAGCTCCAGCGGTTCCAGCATGCGCCCCGGGCCGAAATCGCCGCAGGCCTGATCCCCTTCGGCAGGCCCAAGAACGTGTACACCGCGACGCCGAAGGATAACCAGGTTCGCCTGGGTCGCGGCGTTGACCCACATCTGCTGATTCATCGCCGGCGCGACCGCAAGCGGGGCTGCGGCAGCAAGGCAAACCGTCGTGAGCAGGTCTTCGGCCCGGCCCTGGGCAAGCCGAGAGAGAAAATTTGCCGAGGCCGGCGCGATCAGCACCACATCCGCCCAGCGCGCGAGCTTGATGTGCCCCATGCCGGCTTCCGCGTCCGCGTCGAGCAAGTGCAGGTGCACGGGGTGGCCGCTCACGGCCTGCATGGTGAGTGGCGTGATGAACTCCTGTGCCCCGCGCGTCATGACTACGCGCACCTCGGCACCGGCATCGCGCAGGCGGCGCGCCAGCTCAGCGCTCTTGTAGGCAGCGATGCCGCCGGTCACGCCGAGTAGAACCCTTTTATTGGAGAGGGAAACCATGTGTTACAGTTTACTTGCCTACAGACAATTCGCACAAACCAGCCACCGGACAGGGACGTGCCCATGGCAATCACCGACTGGCCTGAATCCGAGCGCCCGCGCGAGAAATTGCTCGCGCGCGGGCCGCAAGCACTGTCAGATGCCGAGCTGCTTGCCATCTTTCTGCGCACCGGCGTGACCGGCAAGACCGCCGTGGACGTTGCGCGTGAGATGCTCGCCCGCTTTGGTAGCCTGCGTGGCCTGCTTACCGCCGAGCGTGCAGCGGCATGCGCAACGGCTGGGCTGGGGGAGGCGAAGTTCGTCCAGCTGCAGGCCGCGCTGGAGCTGGGCCGGCGTTTTCTGGCGGAGAAACTCGCCCGCGGCACGGCACTCAGCTCGACGACGGACACCCGCGACTTTCTGCAGGCGCGCCTGCGAGATCGCGCGGAGGAGCATTTCTGTTGTCTCTTTCTGGATAATCGCCACCGGGTGCTGGCCTTTGAGGAGCTGTTTCGTGGGACTCTTAACGGGACGTCGGTCTATCCGCGCGAGGTGCTGAAACGCGCCTTGGCCCTTAATGCGGCGGCGGTTGTCCTGGTCCATAACCACCCGTCAGGGGTGGCAGAGCCCAGCCGGGCGGACGAGCTGCTGACCGAGCGCCTCAAGGAGGCCCTGGCGCAGGTGGACGTGCGGCTGCTGGATCACCTTGTCGTCGGGGATGGGGAAATAGCCTCGTTTGCCGAGCGTGGCCTGCTTTAGAGGGTATCGAAGGCTACCCAAGCCCCCCCTAATTTGATATAAAAGCCGGCCTTCACGGCCCCTTTTGGGGCCGCTTCTGTACGGGAGAATTTTCGATGTCCAGAGTCTGTCAGGTTACCGGCAAGCGCGCGCGCACCGGCAACAACGTGTCCCACGCGAACAACCGCACCAAGCGCCGCTTCCTGCCGAACCTGCAGTACCGCCGGCTATGGGTAGCGAGCGAGAACCGCTACGTTACGCTGCGCCTCACGACCCGGGCGCTGCGGACGATCGACAAGAAGGGTATCGACGCGGTGCTCGCTGACCTGCGAGCGCGCGGCGAAAAGGTTTGAGGTGACGACCCATGGCCAAGGCCATTCGCGAAAAGATCAAGCTCGTGTCGAGCGCGGGAACGGGGTTCTATTACACAACCACCAAGAACAAGCGAACCACCCCCGACAAGCTCGAGTTCAAGAAGTACGACCCAAAGGCGCGCAAGCACGTCATGTTCAAGGAAGCCAAGATCAAGTAACAGCTTCCCGGATGTACGCTCAGAAGGCCCGGCACTGCCGGGCCTTTTTGTTTCCGGCGTGTGACCCGCCGCCGCCCACCCGCCTCTATACAAGGTTTGCGATTTCTGCCATAAATAGCCGCGGTTTCGAAGTGTGTCGTAGGATTCTTCCGTGTATTTGCTGAGCCAACAGGTACTGCGGACCGATGCCTCGGGCATGCCCCTCGAGTGGATCGACTTTCGGGAGGCGGTGCGCATGTATCATCTAGGGCAGGTTGCCTATACCTGCGGTTCGCCGTTGTACCGCGTCCACGGCGGCTACAACGCCATCACCGGGATGCGCTCGGTGATCGAGGTAAACTCCATCGTTGCTACCCAGGGTGACAGTCATGCCCTGATGAAGGTGCGCGGCAATTATGTGCCGCCGCTTAACAATCAAACCCTGTTCGCGCGCGACGCGCATCTCTGCATGTACTGCGGCGTACGGCATCCGGAGCGCGCGCTGTCGCGCGATCACATCATGCCGCTCAGCCATGGCGGGACTGATACCTGGAAAAACGTTGTGACGGCCTGCAAGCGCTGTAACAACCACAAGGCTGGTCGCACGCCCGAACAGGCGCACATGCAGCTCATTGCCATCCCTTTTGTCCCGACGCACGCCGAGTACATTTTCCTGCAGGGCAGGCGGGTGCTGGCCGACCAGATGGAGTTCCTGCTGGCGCATTTCCCGCGCCACAGCCCGCTGCACCAGCGTCTGGCTCCGCGCAGTTAGTCTCTTGCGTAATCCGGAATGACAAAACCCGCCAATTGGCGGGTTTTGTGTTTTACGACTCGTGTGTCCGCGGTTTATGCCGCGGCCGGTACCAGCGTGTAGGTGCGAATGCGTTCGGCAAAGGCGCGTAGCGCCTGGATCCGGGTCGCTTCGGCCTCTCGACACCATTCCTGCAGGGCCTGAATCAGGTGCTCCTGCGTGGTGGCGGAACGCTGCCAGATGTCCTGCAGCTTCTGCTTCATGGCGTAGACGGTCTGCAGAGCCTGGCTCTGTGCCAGCGCCTGCTGCAGGCGGGCGTGTGAGCCTTCATCCAGCAGAGCCGCTTCGCGAACCATAAGGCGCTTGGCGCGCTTCACCAGTGTCCAGCGCTCGCGGTCGCTCCGGTCGAGTTTCTTGAGTTCCTCGCGGTGAACCTTCTTCATCACATCGCGTGCGAACTGTGCCATCACAAGGAAGCGGGCATGAATTACCGCGCGTACGGTGTCGAGGTCGATGTGCGACTTGGCGGTATCGCAGGTCAGCTCCGGCGGAATCTTTTTCACACGTGCCAGCCCAACCATCTCCATCATGCGGATGTACATCCAGCCAATGTCAAATTCCCACCACTTGGAGGAAAGCTTGGCGGAACTCGCAAAGCTGTGGTGATTGTTGTGCAGTTCCTCGCCGCCGATCAGGATGCCCCACGGCACGATGTTGGTGGAAGTGTCGCCAACCTCGTAGCTGCGGTAGCCCCAGTAGTGGCCGATGCCGTTGATGACGCCGGCCGCGAACAGCGGAATCCAGATCATCTGCACTGCCCAGATCGTGAGACCAATCGGGCCGAACAACGCCAGATTAACGAGGAGCATTAGCGCGACGCCCTTGCCACTGTGTCGGGTGTAGATATTGCGCTCCACCCAGTCGCTTGGGCAGCCGTGGCCGTACTTGTCCATGATGCTCTGGTCACGAGAAGCCTCGCGGTAAAGCGAAACGCCATCCCAGAAAACCTTGCGTATGCCGTAGATCTGCGGGCTGTGCGGGTCGCCGGCGCGGTCCGACGTGGCGTGGTGCTTGCGGTGTATCGCAGCCCACTCTTTGGTAACCATGCCGGTCGTGAGCCACAACCAGAAACGGAAGAAATGCGAAATAATCGGATGCAGGTCGAGCGCCCGGTGCGCCTGGTGACGGTGCAGGTAGATGGTGACGCCAGCGATCGTGATATGGGTGAAAACGAGCGCAACGACGATGTAGCCCCACCAGGGCAGGGCGATCAGGCCTTCGAGCATTAGGATTGGGTCCTCATTGAGGGAAACGTGCAACTTAAGGGAGTATAACCGAATCGGGGGTCAGGCAGGGGGAAAAGACCCTAGCGGAAGCTCAGGTACTCGTCTGTCCATGCTGTCTGCCTATCTGGCAGGGCAAGACCACTTCTGCGGGCTACGGCATTCGACCCGTAGAATGATGGCGAATTCCCGTTACTGAGAAAATCATGCCCGCGCCCGCCACACCTGCGCTCACCGTCGATATCATCATCGAGCTTCTCGATAGTCCCGACCGGCCAATCGTGCTGATCGAGCGCAAACACCCGCCGCATGGGTGGGCGATACCGGGTGGTTTCGTGGACATCGGCGAGCGCGTGGAGCGCGCTGCGGTGCGTGAGGCGCAGGAGGAAACCTCGCTTGCGGTACGGCTGGTGACGTTGCTTGGCGTCTATTCCGATCCCGCTCGCGATCCACGGTCCCATACCGCATCAGCCGTATACATCGCCGAGGCGCGTGGCGAGCCAGAAGCGCAAGACGACGCCAAAGCGGTGGGCGTCTTTATCCCCGCGGAGATCCCTTCGGCGCTCGCGTTCGACCACGCGCAGATCCTGCGCGACTACCTCCGCTATCGCGAGACGGGCGAGCGTCCGCCGCCGGCCCTGTGAGGTGTACCACTCGTTGCGGAAACGGAATGGTAATGCCCGCGGTCTTGAATGCCTGCCAGATGGCACGATTCAGGTCGGAACGAACATTGCCAAGTCCACGCTCGGGATCATTCACCCAGGCGCGCAACTCGAGGTCGATCCCGCTGTCGGCGAAGCGTGACAGGCAACCGAGCGGTGGCGGATCAGCTAGTACCCGCGGGTGGTTAGCTGCCGTTTTCACGAGAAGGGCGATGGCCGCTTCCGGGTCATCGCTGTAGCTGATTGACACCGGCAAGCGCAGCCTGACGTTGCGATCGCCATACGACCAGTTGGTTATCTCGCTGGTCATGAGGTTCTCGTTGGGTACCAACAGGTCGAGCCCGTCGCGCGTGTGTACCACGACATGCCGGGCATGCAAGGTTTGCACCGTACCCACATACTCGCCAAAGCTGATGACATCGCCGGGGCGGATCGATCCCTCGAAGGCGAGGATCACGCCGCTGACGAAGTTGCTCACCACCCGCTGGAGGCCAAGGCCCAACCCTACGCCAAGCGCGCCGCCAAATACGGCGAACGCGGTGAGATCGATGCCTGCAGCGAGCATGGCGCCGATCACGGCTATTGTGAGTAGAGCGAATTTGGCGAGCTTGGAGATGGCGAGCTTCAGGCTTTCGTCGAGTGCCTGGGAACGCATCACGCGCCACTGCAGGGCATTCGACAGCCAAAGTGCGACGAGCAGCCACAGTGCGATGAAGAGCGTAAAGCTGACCAGCGTATATAGTGACAGGCGCAGCTGTCCGAAACTGATCGCATACTCATCGAGCGCCTGCGAGACGATCGGTAGCCAGCCGAGCAGGTGTAGCGCGATCAGCGACCAGATCGTTACCGTCAATATTCCTTCCCACGCTTTCAGACGGCTGCCGGGACTGAAGCTGTGGCGCAGCACGAATACGCCCATCCGGATCAGGGCGAGCGCCCCGACGAGGAGCAGCGCAAGTCGCAACAGGTCGGTGGCTTGTTCGTGGCGGCGCAACGTCGTGACTGTCGCAAAGAGCAAGAGCCACAGGATAATCGGCACCAATGCGAGCAGGCCGGTCCGCATCGCGACGCGCGCCCGTTCGTCAATGGCGCCGGGCTGAATGATCGGCGAGAGCCGGACCTGCAACCATCGCCCAAGCAGCCAGGCAGCGAGCGTGGCGGTCAAGAGGATTCCAATCTGTTCCCAGGTCGATGGCGCCTGGAGAAACGCGGCGATCGTTTCAGGGGAGGGCAAGGGGCTCGGGGTATCGTCCATAAGGGGGCACTGTCGGCTCGCAAGTACTCAGGATAGTCCGCGCCGTGCGGGACGTCCAAAGCTGGGCCCGTGCGCACGTTCCGGCCTCTACGCTGTCCTGGTCGCCCTAGACATCCGCGTGTTCCCGCGTGATCCGTGCATCCGTGCGTAGAAAAAAAAGAAGCCCGCAAACTGCGCGGGCTGAGGAGAGAGAATCTTTGAAGCTACAATCTTTTACGGCTTTACGTACACGTAGCCCTTCTGCTGGAGCGCCGCAATCTCGGCAACACCGCTCGGCACGATGTCCTTCTCGGACACGTCATAGAGATCGGTCTTGTAGTTGAGCTTCTTGCCCTTCAGAGTGTTGGCGCAGACGTTGAAGTGAATGCCCTGGAGCTTCAGCTTCTCGATCGAACCCTTCATGTCCTCGTCCTTCTGCGCGGTCTGCAACATGGCTACGCCGCCGCCATGCATGACAACGCGCAGATCGAGGTTGTCCTTGCCCACCGCATTAATGTGGTTCTGGATGTTGCGCAGAGCGCCCTTCTGCGTCTTGGTGTCCGCACTATTGATATGGTAGACGACCTTTTGCTTGTCGTAGCCAGCGGCCTGTGCATTGGCGGCCAAGCCGAGCGCGAAGGCAGCGGCCATCATCGAAGCAACAAATTTACCCATTGTGACTATCTCCTATCTGAGGTTGAGTGATGCTTACGGCTTATTATTTGGTAAGTACTAGACCTGGATGTAGGCCCAGCCCTGGTTCTGGCGGCGCATCAGTTGCGCCACCCCAGAGTCGATCACGACGACGCCCGGCAGGAGCTTGGCGACGATGCCCTTGTCCCGCCTCAAACGGTCGATGCTGTTCTTGCAGGCTTCGAACACGACATTGTCGTAGTCGCGCTGGATGCGTGCGATTCGTGCTCCAAAATTGGTGACATCGGCGCGCACAAGGCTGAGGCCGTCACCGTTCATGACGACCTCAATGCGCGCATTAATACTGGCCTCGCGATAGTAACGTGCGAGGTTGTCGACCTCATCAAGGGCTTGGCCGAGATGGGTCATTTCCCCGTCGTTGACATGGATGAGAACCTTTGCCGGTGTACCGGCCTTCGCCACTTCCATCGCGCGCCGCGCGTTGGGTTGTGCCGGTTCGGATGGTACGGTAGCCGCCGATTGCGAAGAAGTAATTTGTACGGGGTCCGGCTGCACGAACTCGAGCGATGCGCCCTCAAGCTTGTTGTCATCGCCGGGCGCATGAAGCGCCCAGCCGATGGCCACGCCGAGTGCGAGCAGCACACCAGCCGCGAGGTTGCTCATGCGTGCGCGCCGACCGTGGCCCGAAGCCGACGGGGCGCCGGGAACGTCGCGATAGGCGAGTTGCACGAGGTCGCGCACCTTGCGAAGCTCGCAAACCCGGCGGTTCAACGAGTCGTCACGGTTGATCTGCTCGTAGGCGCGGCTCTTCTCTTCCGCCGTGAGCTGATCATCCACGAAGGCGCTGAGAAATTCTTCTGAGAAATCCTTCTCGTTCATTTCACTTCACTCTTCGAAGTTTCGGTTCCCCGGCATCTGTTTGGGCACGCAACTCGGGTAACAGATGTTCCTTGAGGGATGCACGTGCCCGACACAGCCGGCTCATGACGGTTCCGATCGGTACCGCGAGGATCTCGGCAACTTCCACGTAGCTAAATCCTTCGATATCGACCAGCGACACTACCTGTCGCTGGCCCTCCGGCAACCGCATCATGGCGGCGCGCACTTTGTCGATCAGTTGCTGCTGACTGCTTTCCTGCTCCGGATTGGAGTCGCTCAGCAGTTCAATCGCGTCGACATCTTCAGTTTCTCGAAGGCGACGGAAGTGATCCCGATAGCAGTTGCTGAGAATGCTGTAGAGCCAGGCCTCAGATGCCTTCGGATCCCGCAGCTGCCCAGACTTTACCAGCGCCTTGGTGAGGGTCTCTTGCACCAAGTCATCCGCGAGCGCCGGACTGCGCGTCCACGCATAGGCGATGCGATAGAGCCTTGCCCGGTGAGTCTCGAGGACAGAGCGCGCACTGCGTGAACGAAATAGGTTAAGCACTTCCAACATGGTTGAGTTACTAGACGGCGGGTCGACCGGCTTTATTCCATAGGAAACCTGACCGCTACGGTCAGATAATAGCCGTCTTCCAGGGCACGAGCGTCTTTTGGCTCAGCCGGATAGGCCCTGTTCCGGGCGAATCGCACGGTCCAGCAGAACCTTGCCATTATGCAAGCTTAGCCATGCAAGCTTAGCCGGTTCTGGCAAAACCAGCTGATTGCCAGGGGAAATATCCGGTGCTCCTGTTCCAGTACCCGTTGCGCGAGGCTTTCCGGTGTGTCGTCGGGCAGTACCGGCACGCGAGCCTGGATAATGTGCGGCCCCCCATCGACGTCATGGGTGACGAAGTGCACTGTTGCGCCATGCTCGCGCGCGCCGGCCTCGATTGCACGCCGATGGGTATTGAGGCCGGTGAACCGTGGCAGCAGCGACGGGTGGATGTTAATCATGCGTCCGACATAGTGGTCGATGAAACGCCGTCCAAGAATGCGCATGAAGCCGGCCAGCACGACGAGGTCAGGCCGATGGCGGTCTATTGCCTGCTGGAGCGCATCGTCGAAGGCCTCGCGTGTCGAGAATGCGCGATGATCGATTACTTCAGCGGGGATTCCTGCATCGCGCGCGTAGCGTAGTCCTGCCGCACCGGAATTGTTGCTGATCACGGCCGCCAGATCCGCCCGCAACCTCCCTTGCCGATTGGCCTCGATGATTGCCTGCAAGTTGCTCCCGCGGCCGGAGATCAGCACCACCAGGCGCTTGCCGGCGCCGGTCATTTCAGCAGCACAACCTCGGGCTCGCCGTCGTGCGCTTCGACATGGCCGACGATCATGGGCTGCTCGCCGTTGATCGTGAGCAGCCGGAGGGACTCTTCGACATTTTCAGGAGCCAACACCAGAACCATCCCGAGTCCGCAGTTGAAGGTGCGGTACATTTCCATCTCCTCGACGTTGCCGCCCTCCTGCAACCACCGGAACACGCTTGGCCACTGCCAGGCACGGCTGTCGATCACGGCGCGCGTGCCGCGCGGCAGCACGCGCGGCACGTTGCCGGGCAGGCCACCGCCAGTGATGTGTGCAGCCGCGTGCAGCGGAATCTCGCGCATCAGCGCGAGCAGCGCTTTCACATAGATGCGGGTTGGTGCGAGCAGGGCGCTACCGAGCGTTCCGCCATCGAAATTGGCGGCGAGATCGGACTTGGTGTGTGCGAGAATGCGCCGCACCAACGAGTAGCCATTGGAGTGCGGGCCGCTCGCGGCAAGGGCGACGAGTGTGTCATTCGGTCGAACCGCGGACCCGTCAATGATTTTCGACTTCTCCACTACGCCAACCGTGAATCCGGCGAGATCGTACTCGCCAGCCGAATACAAGCCGGGCATTTCCGCGGTTTCGCCTCCGACCAGCGCGCAGCCGGCCTGGCGACAGCCCTCGCCGATTCCGCTAATGACCTGTGTGGCCACCGCGTTGTCGAGCTTGCCGGTGGCAAAGTAGTCCAAAAAGAACAGCGGCTCGGCTCCCTGCACGACGATGTCATTCACACACATCGC
>Ga0111171_1030_pt1 | contig 30318 bp, 36 predicted proteins | sample DeeMarSWOR324_28_FD_80232 | JGI IMG/M metagenome (GOLD analysis project Ga0111171, IMG submission 80232) | Acidithiobacillales bacterium SM23_46 | reverse complement strand
GGCTTGGAGATCTTCTTCAACGCCTCGACGGCCGCAATGACCGCCTTGTCGATGCCGCGCTTGAGATCCATCGGGTTCATGCCGGCGGCCACGGACTTGAGGCCCTCACGCAGCATCGCCTGCGCCAATACGGTGGCGGTGGTGGTACCGTCACCGGCCACGTCGGAGGTCTTGCTCGCGACCTCCTTCACCATCTGCGCACCCATGTTTTCGTACTTGTCCTTGAGCTCGATTTCCTTCGCCACCGAGACACCGTCCTTCGTGACGGTCGGTGCGCCGAAGCTCTTCTCGAGCACCACGTTGCGGCCCTTGGGGCCGAGCGTGACCTTAACCGCATCGGCCAGGACATTCACGCCACGCAACATGCGGGCGCGGGCGGAGTCGCCAAACAGAACGTCTTTCGCTGCCATGATTTCCTCTCTCTGTCGAATTCGTTGATTACTTCTCAACCACGCCCATGATGTCTTCTTCGCGCATCACGAGCAGCTCTTCGCTACCGACCTTTACCTCGGTACCGGAATACTTGCCGAACAGGATTCTGTCGCCGACTTTCACGTCGAGCGGGCGAACCTTGCCGTCCTCCAGAATCTTGCCGGTACCAACGGCGATGACCTCGCCCTGGATTGGCTTTTCCTTGGCGGTGTCGGGGATCACGATGCCGCCGGCGGTCTTGCGCTCCTCTTCGAGGCGGCGAACGATCACGCGGTCATGAAGCGGACGAATTTTCACTGAGGGTTCTCCTTTGGTCGCAGGTTGGGCACTCATACGATTCCTCCTTCAGAATTGCTAACCGGCTGAGTTTTCCCGGAAATTGAGGTTGAGCTAAGCACTAACGGACGGAGCCGAGGCCAGGAATCCGGAAGGATTATTAGCACTCGGCTCAGGTGAGTGCCAATGATATCGATGGCGCTCTTAATGTCAACGCCCGGTGACCACCTCAGTCGCCGAGCCGATTCGATTCGCCCTCGATAACCCGGCCGGCGCCTGACCGGCCTGGGGGTACATCTTGGGGGCCAGTTGCTGGGCCATGCGTGGCACTCCGCTTCACTCCTGAGAACAAGGCGTTCGCCATCCAGCGGCGCACGGCCGGGACCAGCAGTGCCAGGGCGAGAAAATCCGTAAGAAAGCCGGGGAAAATCAGCAGCAATCCGGCCAGCAGGCGGGCGAAGCTCGCCATCATCTCGGCAGCCGGCGACTCGCCGGCTGCGGCCGCAGCATTGATCCGACGTGCTGCGGTGAACCCTTCGGCGCGAATCAGCATTCCACCCGCGACAGCGGCGAATGCGAGCAGCAGCAACGTCGCGCCGGCGCCGAGGCGCGATCCCACCTCGATCAGCATCCATATTTCTGCGCCGATCAGCAGGAAGACAGGTAAGAATAGGGGCATCGATTCCGTCTATGTTTGGCCGACCGCGGCGCTCGCCTTGGAGATGTGGCAGGTTTGGCTAGAATAACGCGCTGCTTGTTGGCGTCTATCCACGTATCGGGTCAAAGCGACCTGCCCCACAACGGGCAATCCCCCTGAAACCAGGAGAGCTTCCGATGTTTCACACGCGCCATGTCTCTTCCATATTGGGGCTATTGCTCGCCGTTTCAACAATGGGCGTTCCGTATGGCGTGGATGCAGCCGGAGCCGTGGACCCGCTAATCAGTGCGGTCCGCGAGGGCGATATCGCCAAGTCCAGGCAATTGCTCGACAACGGAGCGGATCCAAACGTTGGCGACCAACGCGGCATGACGCCACTTATGCACGCAGCCGGAGCCAGCCGTCTCGAGCTGGTGGAACTGCTGCTGGCTCGCGGAGCGAAACTAAACGCCCGCGATCGCGACGGCGATACGGCCCTCAAGCATGCTGCGTGGAACGACGACATCTTCGTTATGGAGGCACTGATTACGAAGGGTGCCGATGTGAATCTCGCGAGCGACTTTGGTGTCACGCCCCTGCGGGCCGCCGCTACAAGCGGCTATGCGCCGGTCGTTGAGGTGCTGCTGAAGGCCGTTCGCGACCACCTGGAGGTGGTTCGATTGCTGCGCGAGGCGGGCGGAAAGGAATAGTGCGGTGCCCCGACCCGCGCTGCAGTTGGTGCTGACGACCTGCCCGGATGCGGACACGGCGGAGCAAATTGCCAAGGCACTGGTTGGCGAGCATCTGGCTGCGTGCGTGAACATCCTGCCGATCGCAAAATCGGTTTACCGTTGGCAGGGCAAAGTCGAATCCGCCGCCGAGTTGCTGCTTATCATCAAGGCACCGGTGCGCGGCTATCGCGCGCTGCAACGTCGCCTACTGGAACTGCACCCGTACGAACTTCCCGAGGTGGTCTCGGTCCCCATCGTCGGCGGTTTCGCGGAGTACCTCACCTGGATCAATAACCCGGAAAAATCCTGATGAAACGCCTCCCTGCCTTGCTCGCCCTGCTTGCCTTCAGTGCCGTGATTTTCGCGGCACCCGAAGATGAGCTGCTTGAACCGGATAAAGCCTTCGCGCTCAGCACACGCGTGATCGATGGGCGAACCATTGAGGCGAACTGGAAGATCGCGCCGGGCTATTACCTGTATCGCGACAAATTCAAATTCGAATCGCTCGATCCGGCCGTCACGCCGAAACCGGCGGTGCTGCCCGCGGGCAAGCGCAAAACGGATCCGCTGTTCGGGGACGTCGAGACTTATGTGAAGTCGGTCAGCGCGCGCGTACCGCTCGATCGCACCGGGGACGGCGCCAAAACGGTACGCGTGAAGATCACCGCGCAGGGCTGCAATGAACCAGTCGGCGTCTGCTACCCGCCAATCGTCAAGGAAGTGGAGTTTCGCCTGCCGGTGCTGGTCGCAACGGCCGCCGCCGCGCCCAAATCCGGGGGAACGCTTTCCTCGCTCAAAGATCTGGCGCGTTCAGTCGCGCCGGCCAGCGATGGTCTGGAACCGGTCGATCCGGAAAGGGCGTTTGTCGTGCAGATCGCGCCAGCCGGCACGGATGCGGTGATGGTGCGCTTTGAGATTGACGAGTGCTGCTATCTATATCGAGACAAGACCACTTTCAAACTGGCGGGCACCTCCGGTGGCGTACAGCTTGGCAAGATCCAGCTGCCTTCGGGCAAGGTCAAGGCCGACGAGTTCGTCGGCAAGACCGAGGTCTATGAGAAGCCCTTCGAGGTACTGGTGCCCATCAGCGGACTGGCGGGTGCTGGTGCCGATGCAGCGCTCGCTGTCGGCTACCAGGGCTGCTCGGAGAAGGGCGTGGCGATCTGCTATCCGCCGGCGATCAAGACCTTCAACCCTTGGCGCCTTCGGTATCGGACTGCTGCTCACGTTCACGCCCTGCGTGCTGCCGATGATCCCGATTCTTTCGAGCGTGCTGGTCGGCTCGGCCGCCGACCGGCGAATCACCAAGCTGGAGGGCGGGCTGATGTCGAGTGCCTACGTACTTGGCACAGCGGCAACCTATACCATTGCCGGTGTCATCGCCGGCGCCACTGGCGAGCAGTTGCAGGCCTACTTCCAAAGCCCATGGGCATTGGGCATCTTCGCCGCGTTGTTCGTTGCGCTGTCGCTTTCCATGTTCGGCCTCTACGAACTGCAGATGCCGTCATTCCTCCAGTCGCACCTGCACTCGCAGTCGCAACACATGCAGGGTCGATTCAAGCACATCAAGGGCGGCGCGCTGTTCGGACTGTTCGGTATGGGCATGCTCTCGGCGCTGGTAATCGGCGCCTGCGTGTCGCCGCTGCTGATTTCAGCGCTGGGAGTCGCGATTGCCAATCGCGACCCGGTGCTGGGCGGGGCGATCATGTTCTCGATGGCGCTCGGCATGGGTGTAATTCTGATCGCCATCGGCGTCGGGGCGGGCTTCCTGCTGCCGAAGGCCGGTCCCTGGATGGATCGCGTCAAGCACGTCTTCGGCGTGCTGTTGATTGCGGTGTCGATCTATCTGCTTGGCCTCATCCCGGAGGTACCGGTGCTACTGTTGTGGGCGGCATTGCTGATCATCGTCGGCATTTACCTCGGTGCGACGCAAAGTCTGCCGCATGGTGCAAGTGGGTGGCAGTACCTGTGGAAAGGGGTCGGAACCGCATCGCTCATCTGGGGTGTGGCCGCCATGCTTGGAGGCTTCGTGGGGAACCGCGATATCCTGAGCCCACTGCCACTCAACGTCGGCGCAGTCAGCGTGAGCGGCAAGGGCGCGGCTGGCGCAGAAGCGCATCGCTTCCAGCGCGTCGGTAGCCTCGCGGAACTCGACCAGCAGCTCGCCGAAGCAAAGCGCGCCGGCAAACCGGTCCTGCTCGACTACTTCGCCACCTGGTGCACCGACTGCGTACGCATGGAGAAGGCAACCTTCAGCGAGGCACGCGTGCAGCAGGAAATGAAGCGCTTTGTGCTGCTACAGGCAGATGTCACCGATCCGAACAACCCACAGACCAAGGCCATTAAGTCCCGCTTCGGGGTGTTCGGGCCTCCAGCGATTCTGTTCTTCGACAAGGACGGCAAGGAGCAGCGCGATTTGCGAACCTACGGCTTCCGCGGGCCGGATGACTTCATTGCGCTGCTGCGCAAGATCTGACGCCTCGCATCACGCTTACTGCCTGGAATTTTATGTCTGTCACGCTGCGTAACAGCCTGCTCGCCGGGATCGGTGTCTGTGCATTGGCACTGGGATTCTGGGTGGCACTGGTACTTCGAGCGCCGTCCGATCCGGAAGCCGATGCCGCGACCCTGGCGCTACAGTTTTCGCTGGTGGACCTGGACGGCCGGCCACGCAAACTCGCGGAGTGGAGAGGCAAGGTACAAGTACTGAACTTTTGGGCTACCTGGTGCCCTCCTTGCCGCGAGGAGATACCGCTACTGATCGCTGCGCAAAAACGCTTCGCGGACCAAGGCGTACAGGTGATTGGGATCGCGGTCGATCAGCCCGCCGAGGTAGCGAACTACCGGAAGTCTCACGGAATCGGCTACCCGCTGCTGGTCAACGACGCGATAGCATTAAAAATGATGGAGCTGTTTGGAAATCGCAGTGGCTCGCTCCCGTTCACGGTCGTCCTGGATCGACAGAACCGAGTGGTTTCGCGCAAACTCGGAGCATTCCGGGGCGATGAGCTTGAACGCCTGCTGGAATCGATCGCGAAGCGATAGGAGGTGGGACTCGGGTCGATCCCGTCTATTTCTGCGCCGATCATGCACAAGTTCCGGGCTAAAATCGAAGCATCAAGTCCCTAGACTGGACAGGGTCATGATGCCCCGTCAGAATGCCTAGCCTCAGGGGGCCCGCGCGCGAGATGGCTGGAGATAGGCTGATGATCGGTACAATTTCTCGCCGAAACAAGGCGCCCGCCCCTAACTGAACCTAGTTACCGCACCCCCGTATGGCTGAACTGCTCGTCCTGAACGGACCGAACCTGAACTTGCTCGGCACCCGCGAGCCGGAACACTACGGCCGAGCGACCCTTGAGGAGATCAATGCCCGGCTCAGCGCACAGGCGCAGGCCGCCGGTCACCGCATACAGTTCTTTCAGAGCAACGCCGAGCACGAGTTGGTCAATCGTGTGCAGCAAGCGCTTGCCGAGAAGGTGGCGTTCATTTTGATCAATCCAGCAGCTTTCACGCACACCAGCGTCGCGCTGCGTGACGCCCTGGCTGCCGCCAAGATCCCCTTCATCGAAGTGCATCTGTCAAACGTGCACGCGCGGGAATCATTCCGCAAGCACTCCTATTTCTCCGACCTCGCGGTCGGCGCCATCACTGGCCTCGGACCGCAAGGCTATGAATTGGCCCTGTCCGCGGCGATCGAACGTCTGAAGCAAAAAGGGTAAACCCGCATGGACATCCGCAAAGTCAAGAAACTCATTGAAATGCTCGAAGAATCGAGCCTTGCCGAAATTGAGATTAAGGAAGGCGAGGAGTCGATTCGCATCAGTCGCAGCAGCGGCCTCGCAGCGCCGATGATGACCATGGCACACGCACCCGCCCCGGCGCCCGCAGCGCCGGCTGCGGCACCGACGCCGGTCGCGTCGGCCGAAGGGCCGGCCTCGCACGTGCCGCCGGGACATGCCGTCACATCGCCGATGGTGGGCAGTTTCTACCGCGCACCCTCACCAGGGGCGAAACCGTTCGTCGAGGTTGGTTCGACGGTTAACGTTGGCGACACCGTTTGCATCATCGAAGCCATGAAGATGCTGAACGAAATCGAGTCGGACAAGGCGGGCGTGGTGAAGGCGATTCTGAAGGAGAACGGGCAGCCGGTTGAGTACGGCGAAGCGCTGTTCATCATCGAGTAGTCCACATGATTGAAAAGATTGTCATTGCGAACCGCGGCGAGATCGCGCTTCGCATCCAGCGCGCCTGCCGAACACTTGGCATCAAGACTGTGGCGGTGCATTCCGAAGCCGACCGCGACGCCAAGTATGTGAAGCTCGCTGACGAATCAGTGTGCATCGGCCCGGCGCGTTCGGCCGAGTCCTACCTGAATGTACCGGCCGTGATCAGCGCCGCCGAAGTCACTGACGCCCAGGCCATTCATCCCGGCTACGGCTTCCTGTCCGAGAATGCCGACTTCGCCGAGCGCGTCGAGCAATCCGGTTTCATCTTCATTGGCCCGCGCGGCGAGACGATCCGGCTGATGGGCGACAAGATTTCTGCGATCAAGGCCATGAAGAAGGCGGGTGTCCCCTGCGTCCCCGGCTCCGACGGGCCGCTGCCCGAGGACGACAAGGAAATCCTCAGGATGGCAAACCATATCGGCTATCCGGTGCTGATCAAGGCCGCCGCCGGCGGTGGCGGCAAGGGGATGCGCGTCGTGCACACCGAAGCGGCCCTCCTCAATGCTATCCAGCTCACACGCGGCGAGGCCAAAGCGGCATTCGGCAGCGACGTGGTGTACATGGAGAAGTACCTCGAGAATCCGCGCCACATCGAATTCCAGGTATTGGCCGATACGCACGGCAGTGCGGTTCATCTTGGCGAACGCGATTGCTCCATGCAGCGCCGTCACCAAAAGGTGGTGGAGGAATGCCCGGCGCCGGGCATTCCCGAGAGGCTGCGCCAAAAGATGGGCGAGCGCTGCGCCGAGGCCTGCCGCAAGATCGGTTACCGCGGCGCCGGCACCTTCGAGTTCCTGTATCAGGACGGCGAATTTTACTTCATCGAAATGAACACGCGCGTACAGGTTGAGCATCCGGTAACTGAAATGGTGACTGGAGTGGATATCGTTCGGGAACAGATCCGCATTGCGGCCGGCGAAAAACTCAGCTTCCGCCAGAAAGACGTGCAATGGCGCGGGCATGCGATCGAGTGCCGCGTCAACGCTGAGGATCCGCGCAACTTCGTTCCCTCTCCCGGACGCATTTCCAGCCTGCATATGCCAGGGGGGCCGGGAATCCGGGTGGATTCGCACATCTACCAAAACTACTTTGTCCCGCCGTACTACGACTCGAGACCCGCGAGGTGGCGCTGGCACGTATGCGGGTGGCGCTTTCCGAGATGATCGTGGACGGGATCCGCACCAACATCCCGCTGCACCGAGACATCATGACTGACGAGAGCTTTATTCGCGGCGGCGTCAACATCCACTACCTTCAGAAGAAGCTGGGGCTCTAGCCACGTGAGGTCGAATGTCGAGTTGTGAGCGTTGAATGCGTGGTGCGATACAAGTTCAACATTCAGCCTGTTGCATTCAACATTGACCGCCCATGTCCTGGCTGCAAATCCGTTTTCCCGCCTCGGGCGAAACCGCCGACGCCCTTTCCGCGGCGCTTGAGGAAAGCGGCGCCATTTCGGTCAGTGTCGAACACGTCGGCGATGATTCCTGGGTCGAGACGGACTGGGACGAGCGCCCGGTGTGGCGCGAGAGCCGTGTTACGGGGTTATTTGCCCCAGACACCGATGTTGCAGGGTTGCTGCAAGAACTGCGCGCACATCTGAATACGGCGCTTCCCGCTCCAGAGGTGCATACGCTGGCGGACCAGGACTGGGCCGATAGCTGGAAGGCAAACTATCAGCCGCTGCAGATCAGCGAGCGGCTGTGGATCTGTCCAAGCTGGATGACACCGCCCGATCCCCGGGCAGTGAACGTGATACTTGATCCGGGCATGGCCTTCGGTACTGGTGATCATCCGACCACAGCCCTCTGCCTGGAATGGCTTGCCGCGCAGGATCTTACGAACAAGGATGTCATCGACTATGGTAGCGGATCGGGTATTCTCTCGGTGGCCGCGCTCAAGCTCGGTGCCCGCTCGGCGCTCGGGGTCGAGCTTGATGAGCTGGCCATCCGGGTAAGTGTAGAGAATGCCGAACAGAACAAGGTCGCGCGACGCTTCCGCGCTGTCGTGCCGGCATTGCTGCCGCCAGAGGTCTCAGCTGATATCGTGATCGCCAACATCCTGGCGCGCCCACTGATGGAACTTGCCCCCCGCATCAAGGCACTGGTGCGCCCAGGTGGATCACTGGCCCTGTCAGGTCTCCTCTCCGAGCAGGCCGAAGAAGTGGCTGCCTGCTATGGGGACACGTTTGCGCTTTGCCGCCGCATGCGCGGCAATTGGGTGCTGCTGGCCGCGCGGCGCAAAAGCTGAACGGATGTTTGCCCGCTGCCCAAAATGCCAGGCGGTCTTCCGCGTCACACCCGCCCAGTTGGAGGCACGCGGCGGCATGGTGCGCTGCGGCCACTGCCATGCGCCGTTTCGCGCGGACCTCAACCAGGTCGCTGAACCACCCGCGTCGCCGGTCACGCCGGTTCGCGAGGTCAAGCCAACAGCTGTCACGAAAAGGCGCAAACGACGCGTCTCGTCACCAAGCGCACCAGCATCGGAACCATTAGAGCTCGCGCTGGAGTTTCCTGCGGCGCGACCGCGGGTGCCTGCTGCAGTCTGGGCGCTGGGCGTCGTACTGACATTCGCCGCGTTGGCTGCACAACTCGGCTATCGCTATCGGGCAGAAATCGCCCGTGTTCCGGAGTTCACGCCGGCAATCGAGCAGTTCTGTGCGCTAATCGGTTGCGAGGTGCGTCCGCTACACGATGTGCGACGGATCGAGCTACTGGAACGAACCCGCATTGCACCACACCCGATGTACGAGAACGTGTTGCGCATTCGCGTGGTCATGGTAAATCGTGCAAGTTTCCCGCAACCCTATCCGCTCATGGAAGTCAGTCTTACCGACAGCAACGGACTATTGCTTGCGCGGCGGCAGTTTACCCCTCGCCAGTATCTCGCCGAATCACATCCAAAAGATGTCAACATGGCTTCGGACGTTGTGGTTAACGCGTTACTCGACGTCACCAACCCGGATGGTCGAGCTTCTGGATATGAAATACGGTTGTTGCCTGCACCGTAACAGCGCACGATTCTAGCGGTCGGGCTGACCTTCTTTCGTTCCGCCGATAATACGTTTCGATTCCTGTTTGATGCCGTTGTCGTGCGGCTGACACGAGCGCAACGCTGCGCGCAATCATGGCGCTGTCGGCCAAAAGTACTTCCATGCGATATTGGTTTGTGGTTATGATTCGCCCCTTTCCGCGCAAACTCGCGCGGCAACAGGGTAGAGAGATCCGAGCGTGAGAATCGGACCCTATACAGTCAAGAACAACCTCTTTCTTGCTCCCATGGCCGGCGTCACTGACCGGCCGTTCCGCATGCTGTGCCGGCGACTCGGCGCGGGCATGGCCGTGTCTGAAATGGTTTCCTGCAACTCGCTGCTCTGGGGCAGCGAGAAAACCCGCAAGCGCGCCGATCACGCCGGCGAGGACGAACCGCGTTCGATACAGATTGTCGGCAGCGATCCGGCACTGATGGCCGAAGCCGCGCGCCACAACGTCGCACACGGTGCACAGATTATCGACATCAACATGGGTTGTCCGGCCAAGAAGATCTGCAACGTCTACGCGGGTTCCGCGCTCATGCAGAACGAAAAGCTGGTTGCCGATATCCTGCAGGCAGTAGTGCGCGCCGTCGATGTGCCGATCACGCTCAAGATTCGCACCGGCTGGAATCGCGACAATCGCAACGGCGTCAGCATCGCGCGCCTTGCCGAAGATGCCGGTGTTCGACTTCTGTCGGTGCACGGGCGCACGCGGGCCGATGCCTTTCAGGGCGAGGCCGAATACGACACCATCGCAGCGATTAAGACGGCCGTGCGAATTCCGGTAATCGCCAACGGTGACATCGACGCGCCGGAGAAGGCCGCTCATGTGCTCCGTCACACCGGGGCGGACGGTCTCATGATCGGACGCGCGGCACAGGGAAACCCGTGGATTTTCAGGGAGATCGGGCATTTTCTGGCTACCGGCGAGCGCCTGGCCGCCCCCACCGGTGCAGAGGTGCGCGACACCCTGGTCGGACATCTCGAGAATCTGTACGCGTTCTATGGAGAGGCGCGGGGCGTGCGCGTCGCGCGTAAGCACATCGGCTGGTACACGAAGGGCAAGGGCTTCGTGGGCGGCGCTGCCTTTCGGCACGCCGTCAACCAGGTTGAGACGTCCGCGGAGCAGTTGGCGATGGTGCGCGCCTTCCTCGATCACCCGGTTCTCGACGGCCGGAGGCTTGCTGCGTGAGCACGAGGGAGCGCAAGGGCCCCATCGCCGCCTGCGTGAAGCAGTCGATGGAGAAATACTTTCACGACCTGAATGGCGAGAAAGTGAGCGGCGTGTATGACATGGTGCTCGCGGAAGTGGAGCGCCCGCTGCTGGAGAGCGTCATGAAGCATGCCCGCAGCAACCAATGCCGCGCAGCCGAAATTCTCGGTATCAATCGCAATACCCTGCGCAAGAAACTCAAGCAGTACAAGCTCGACAAGTAGCCGCGCTTACGGCGACTGCGGTTCGCCACCCCGATTGTTTCCGGTAAACTACCGCCCTCTTCCCGGAAGCGATCGCAAACCTTCATGGCTCCCATCCAGCGCGCACTGCTGAGCGTCTCCGACAAAACCGGCATCGTCGAATTCGCTCGCGCCCTTGAGTCCCTTGGAATCGAGCTGCTGTCTACAGGCGGCACTGCGAAGCTGCTCGCGGACAACGGAATTGCCGTCACCGAGGTCTCGGACTACACCGGCTTTCCTGAGATGCTGGACGGTCGCGTAAAGACCCTGCATCCGAGGATTCACGGCGGACTGCTCGGGCGGCGCGACCTCCCCGCCCATGTCGAGGCGATGACCAAACATGACATCCCGCCGATCGGCCTGCTGGTGGTGAATCTCTATCCCTTCGAGCAGACCATTGCAAAACCGGGATGCACGCTGGAAGACGCCATCGAGAACATCGATATCGGCGGTCCTGCCATGCTTCGGGCGGCAGCCAAGAATCACGGCTCGGTGGCGGTGGTGGTCGATAGCGCCGACTACACCGTGGTGCTGGACGAAATGAAAGCGAACGCGGGCTCGGTGACTGATGCCACCCGTTTTGAGTTGGCCGCAAAGGTCTTCGAGCATACCGCCCGTTACGACGGCGCGATCGCGAACTACCTTGGCGCCATCCAGACCGACGGCGGCCGCGCGACATTTCCGCGCACCATCAGCACGCAGTACCGCAAAGCGCAGGAAATGCGCTACGGCGAAAACCCCCATCAGCTGGCGGCATTCTACGTGGAGGCCGGTGCCAGAGATGCGAGCGTCGCCACCGCCCGCCAACTGCAGGGCAAGGAACTTTCATTCAACAATATCGGTGACACCGACGCGGCGCTCGAGTGCGTCAAGCAATTCGACGAGACACCAGCCTGCGTAATCGTGAAACACGCGAACCCCTGTGGCGTGGCACTGGCCGGTTCGCTACGCGCTGCATACGAGCGCGCCTATGCTACCGATCCGGAATCCGCCTTCGGTGGCATCATCGCCTTCAACCGTGAACTAGACGGCGAGACAGCGCGATTGATTCTTGAGCGGCAGTTCGTCGAAGTGATCGTCGCACCCAAAGTGAACGCTGCGGCGGTGGAGGCCGCGGCCGCCAAGAAAAACGTCCGTCTGCTCGAATGCGGAGCATGGCCGAAAGAGCCGGCGCGCCGACTCGACTTCAAGCGCGTCAACGGCGGCTTGCTGGTGCAGGAAGCGGATCTGTCCCTGTACCAGGAACTGAAGGTGGTTACCAAGAGGCAGCCGACTACGGAAGAGTTGTCCGACCTGTTGTTCACGTGGAAGGTGGCCAAGTTTGTGAAGTCCAACGCTATTGTCTATGGCAAGGACAAGATGACGATCGGCGTTGGTGCCGGCCAGATGAGCCGCGTCAACTCGGCGCGCATCGCGGTCATCAAGGCCGAGCATGCCGGATTGCAGGTCAAGGGCGCGGTCATGGCGAGTGATGCGTTCTTTCCCTTTCGCGACGGCATCGATCAGGCGGCGGCCGCGGGCATCAGCGCGGTGATTCAGCCGGGTGGCTCGATGCGCGACGACGAAGTGATCGCCGCCGCGAATGAACATGGCATGGCGATGGTGTTCACCGGCATGCGTCACTTTCGACACTGAATCGGGTCGCTCGCGAACACATGAACGTCCTAATTATTGGCGGCGGCGGGCGTGAGCACGCACTAGCCTGGAGAGCGGCGCAGTCGCCGCGCGTCGCACGGATCTTTGTTGCCCCGGGCAATGCCGGCACGGCGCGCGAGACAAAGTGCGCGAACGTTGCGGTGGCTGCCGAGGACATTGAAGCCCTGCTGGCATTTGCACAGCGCGAGCGGGTTGATCTAACCATCGTCGGACCCGAGGCGCCGCTGGTGCTCGGCGTCGTCGATCGCTTTCGCGCCGCCGGGCTGCGCTGTTTCGGCCCAACCAGGGCGGCCGCCCAGCTTGAAGGTTCCAAGGCCTTCACCAAGGACTTTCTTGCGCGCCACAAGATTCCCACGGCCGCCTACGGCAACTTCAGCGATTTCGACCGGGCGGAAGCCTATATCCGCCGGGTTGGTGCACCGGTCGTGGTGAAAGCCGATGGCCTGGCTGCCGGCAAGGGCGTAATCATTGCGCAAACCGTGGATGAGGCGATCGGTGCCGCGCGTGACATGCTGGCCGGCAATGCCTTTGGCGAGGCGGGCCACCGCGTGGTGGTCGAGGAGTTCTTGAAGGGCGAGGAAGCAAGTTTCATTGTAATGGTGGATGGCGAACATGTGTTGCCGCTTGCAACCTCACAGGATCACAAGCGCGTCGGCGACGGCGACACCGGTCCCAATACGGGCGGCATGGGCGCATATTCCCCCGCCCCGGTGGTTACGCCCGACATGCACGAGCGAGTGATGCGCGAGGTAATCGAGCCCACCGTGCGCGGCATGCAGGCCGAAGGCAACACCTATACCGGTTTTCTCTACGCCGGCCTCATGATCGGCCCGGATGGTACCCCCAAGGTACTCGAGTACAACTGCCGCTTCGGCGACCCGGAAACGCAGCCCGTGATGATGCGGCTGAAGAGCGATTTCGTGGAACTCGTTGATGCGGCCCTCGATGCCCGGCTCGACCAAGTCGCAGCCGATTGGGACCCGCGCGCGGCGCTCGGCGTTGTGATGGCGGCCGGTGGCTATCCCGGTTCCTATGCCAAGGGCGACGCAATAACCGGCCTGCCGGCAAGAGAAGCACCCGATGCCAAGGTTTTCCACGCCGGCACGGCATTGCGCGATGGCGAGGTGGTGACCAGCGGCGGACGGGTATTGTGTGTCACCGCACTTGGGGAGAGCGTTGCTGCCGCGCAGCGGCGCGCCTATGAAGTCGTGCGCGGGATTCACTGGAAGCACGCGCAATACCGAAGCGACATCGGCTATCGCGCCATCGCGCGAGAGCAAGCTCAGCGCTAGACGCCATGCACGCGCGCGACCTGCAACGCGCAGCCCACATTCTTCGCCACGGTGGTGTCGTCGCGTACGCGACCGAGCATTGCTTCGGGCTTGGCTGCGACCCCTTCAACCGCGCGGCGGTGCTGCGGCTACTCCACATTAAGCGACGTTCTATGGCCAAGGGGCTGATCGTGCTGGCGGGAGATGTCAAGCAGCTTGGCCTGTTCGCGGAACGTATTCCGGCCGAAGTGACGGCCACGTGGCCCGGTCCTCACACTTGGTTACTGGCAACCCGCGTCAGCGTTCCGAAGTGGATCACCGGCGCGCACCCGCGCGTGGCCGTGCGAGTCACGGCACACCGACAGGCCGCGGCGCTCTGCCATGCCGCCGGCATGGCAATTGTCTCGACCAGCGCGAATCGCGCGGGAGAACAACCCGCTCGCACTGACCGCGAGGTGCGCCGACGCTTCGGCAAGCTAGTCGATTATGTACTCCCCGGATTTGTCGGTGGTGCTCCGGCTCCCACCCCGATCCGGGACGCGGTCACGGGGGAACGCATTCGCGACTGATGTTGCGACGCCTGTAAGGCCCGAAAATCGCTGCGCCCACCCGGATCAGCTATCATCGCAGGCCTTCGACGCAACTTTCTTTCAGTACCCCGACATGAGCCAACCCGACATCAGCGCGGTACGCCGTTACCTGCTTGAGCTTCAGGACCGCATTTGCTCTGAGCTGGCGACGGAAGACGGCACGGAGCACTTTCGTGAGGATTCATGGGCGCGACCGGAGGGCGGCGGCGGGCGGACACGGGTGCTGACAGAAGGGACCGTCTTCGAGCAGGCGGGTGTCAACTTCTCACACGTGTCCGGAGCAAAACTGCCACCATCGGCGACTGCGCACCGCCCCGAGCTTGCCGGCCGTTCATTTCAGGCCGTGGGGGTGTCGCTCGTCATTCACCCGCGCAATCCCTACGTCCCGACCTCGCACATGAACGTGCGCTTTTTCGTCGCAGAGAAAGAGGGTGCCGATCCGGTTTGGTGGTTCGGGGGCGGCTTCGATCTCACGCCCTACTATCCCTTCGAGGAAGACTGTCTGCACTGGCACCGCACGGCGAACGAGGCGTGCGGCCCGTACGGCAGCGACTACTACGCGCGTTTCAAGAAGTGGTGCGATGAGTATTTCTACCTAAAACATCGCGGCGAGACGCGCGGCGTCGGTGGGCTTTTCTTCGACGACTTCGGCGAGCGCGGCTTTGAGCATTCCTTCGGCTTCATGCGCAGCGTGGGCGACCACTATCTGCCCGCCTACCTGCCGATCGTGCAGAATCGCCGCGACACGCTGTATGGTGAACGGGAGCGCGATTTCCAGCTTTATCGACGCGGGCGTTACGTGGAGTTCAATCTGGTCTATGACCGCGGCACTCTGTTCGGACTGCAGAGCGGCGGACGCACTGAGTCGATCCTGATGTCGCTGCCGCCACTGGTGAAGTGGCGCTACAACTGGCGTCCGGCAGGTGGAACGCCGGAGGCGCGGCTGTATGAGGAGTTCCTGAAGCCGCGCGAGTGGCTGGGCTGATTTGCCCGGCTCGCGCCCTTGGAAGCCGGCGGCTACTTCGGTTCGCAACGTGCCGGCACGGTCGCGGCGGATCCGGTCTGGTACTCGGCAAGCCCTGCGGTCACCCATCCCACGACCTTGGCGTTGTATCCAAGCTCGACCGGCACATAGTTCAGCTTTGGCGCGACCAGGATATAGAACCTCTGTTTCGTTTCGTCGCGCTCGATCCGTACGCCAGCGTAGTCCCGGCCCTTGAAGCTAACCCGTCCGGGCTGGCCGACGCGGAAATTGCGCGTCTTGATACCGCCTTTGTCGGCAACCTGATAACTGAGTGCCTTGAGTCCGCCCGCGATATCGGCAGCCACTTTCAGTTGCACCGATAGCGCATCCCAAATCGGGAAGTTGAGATCCGGATAAACGCGCGTCTCGCCCCCGTGCGTCACGGACACCGTGCGTTTGGCGGCGTCGAAGAGGATGTGTTCGTCTCGCTTGCCGTCGCCGCCAATCTCCTTGTGGATAAACTCGATTGGCGCGAGTTGTCCATCGTTTAGCGCCATGAGGCTGCATTCGTAAAACGTGTAGCCGGCAAGGCTGGAGCGATACTCATAGCGCAGGCCCACTGCGGTTCGCGCGAGATTCACGCGCGTGTCGAGCAGCCCCATCACGCCGGTATAGCGGGCGCTGTACGGACCCGGGAACTTCGGGTTCGCCGGTGCGTCCGCCCAGACCGGCGCGACACACAGGACGAGTGACAACAATAAAAATAGTGGTCGGTGCATGCCTAATTCGACGTACAAGACAGCAATTTAGTTTCCAAATTTGAGCGCCGCCGACACCAGCGGTAACTGCTGAAATTTTGGCAGGGCCAAGTATACCGCTGCGTGGGGCGACTCGCGCTTCATCTTCCCGAGCGCTTCGAAACCGGTTGTGTGCCAAGCGGCATGTGATCAGGAAAGATCACGCTACTGTCAGCGCGGCACGCGACTTGTCGACGATCAGTGCGGTTTGTGCCATTGCGTGTTTTGGGCTACCCGGGCGGTGCAGGCCGAACCGCCGGTCCTGCGCTTGCTCTAGCGCACGAGCCGGCCAACAATGCCCGCTATCGCCTCCGGAGTGAAGCCATGAACGAGAATCAATTGCCCACCGGGCTTGATCCGACGCTGCGGATCGTGCCCATGCCGGCCGATACCAACGCCGCCGGCGATGTCTTCGGCGGCTGGATCATGTCGAATGTCGATATGGCCGGCGCAATTGCGGCCATTCGCCGCGCGCATGGGCGGGTCGTGACGGTCGCGGTCAACGCATTTTCCTTTCGCGCCCCGGTATATGTGAGCGATCTTGTGAGCTTTTACGCAAGGGTGATCAAGGTCGGCCGCACGTCACTCACGGTCGACGTAAGGGTCTATGCGGAGCGCGGCTCCTACGCCCCCGACACCGGCACGACGACATTGGTGACGGATGCGGTTCTCACCTACGTCGCGATCGACGAGCAACGCAACAAGCGCTCGGTTCCACCCGAGTGAGATCGCGATAGTCAACGCGCCTTCGGAATCAACGCCTGGAGTGCGCGCACGATGGGATCGCTGTCCCACTCCGCCTCGCCGACCAACCCGGAGTGCAGATTCCCGTCGGAGCCCACAACGAAACTGGTTGGAAAGGCGAACACCTTCCAGCGCTTGAGCGCCGCCCCGTCGCGATCCATGAGAATCGGGAAGTCCACGTTCACCTTCTCCTTCAGGAACGCGCGGACCGTTGCCTCGTCTTCGGCCATGTTCACGGCCAGGATAACGAATGGCCGACCGGAAAACCTCTCCTTCAGCCGCTGCAGTGAGGGCATCTCGCGCACGCACGGCGGGCACCATGACGCCCAGAAATTGATAAGCACCACTTGCCCGCGATAATCGGCGAGATCGCGCATCGCGCCATCCAGACTCGTGAGACGAAGCGGCGCGGGTACGGGATTGCCCTGATATGGGCGCAGGTTCCGCTCACGTGGCGCGGCGGGCGCTCGCTGCTTGCCGCGCGCGGCTTGCAACGCCGGATCACCAACCTTGGTGTCCTTGAGTGTCGCAATCGCCTGGGCGAACAAGGCGGGCAACCGGGCCGCCTCTGCCTCCTCCACGTTTGTGGCATCGGGACGGAAGTAATATCGATCGCGTACTTCGGGCACAAGCTGCACGCTAACGGGGGATCCGGTCGCCGCCAGCGCAGCCTTGAGCGCGTCAAGGCGAAAAATCCATGGTGAACGTTGCGGTTGAACGATGAAGATTGGCAGGCGCGTCTGGGCGACGACCGGCTGGAAGTCCGCCTCGCGACCGGGCTCGGGTGGTCCGATGTACAGATTCGGGTGCAGCAGGATCGCGCCGCCTAGGACAGCGCTGTCCGGGTGACGTTCGCGCCACACCTGCGCACCCGTGAGGGCGAGCGCGCTGGCCCGGGCGGAGGCAGTCAGGTATACACGGCGGCCCCCCGCGCTCGCCGCATCGATCAGATCCGCGACATCGCGACCGGAAATCTTCTCGAGGCTGCTCTCCAGTGGCGGCAGGAGCCGCGCATCGAGGAGATCGGGACGCCAGACTTCTATCCCGAGCGCGGCGGTCGCCGCCGCCACGCGCTCCTCGGACGCCTGTTGTCCAAGACCCGATGGCAACCACAGCAGCACCGTGTCCTGCCCGGCGCCGAAGCGCTCAACCGACACGTTGGTGCGATCGGCGAGGCGCACCTCGATTGTCGCGCCATGCGCGACCGATGTGCCAAACAGCCACAATGCGAGCAACCACAGTCGGGCCAGATGAATGGTGACGCGCATCGTTAAGGGGTATCAACGGAGCAGGACGCGGTGGACAGTCCGTGGTCGAGCCACTACCCTTTAAACAACCACACCAACGCCGCCGCTACGAATGCTTTTCCGTCTCACTTCTCTGTTCGCCGCGCTCGCGACGCTATGGCTGCTCGGTGCCCATGCCGATGAGCCGCCGCCAGTCCTAATGGTGATGGACTATCAAGTCGGCGCCAATCACATGCCGCAGCCGGTGCCGATGAAGCTCGGTGAGTTTACACTCTCGGAGGCACTGCCGGGCGCCGACAAGCTTCGCATCCTGCCAGGCGACGCCTTCCCGGCCGAGGCGGCGCGACCATCCGACCGCGCGGTGGAGCTCTACCAGAGCACCACGCAGGCCCGTTCACTGGTCTGCATCGTGCACGTGCGTTACTTCCGCAATCCCCGGGGCCAGTGGGCAGCCAATTTCCAGCTGGTCGAGCAGCCGCTGGTGGCACGCGATGCGAATGGTAACTGGAAACCATTCAGCGAGATCCGCGGGGCGCCCGGATTGATCGTCTTAACCGGCAGTGCCCTGCCGAATGCCGAGGGATTTTATCCTTCCCTCGAGTTCGGCATGAACCTCAAGAAGGTCTACGTCAACAGCTGGGCAGTTCGCTAGCCACCGGCCGGCGCGGCATGGGTGGGAGGCGAAACGCGAGTGTCCCTCCCGCCACGCGCCGCAGCGATGACTGGCATCGCGCTAAACCGCATGGCACCGGAGACTCCACCGCTGACCCCCTCACCTATTTCTTCTTCAGCACCTCGAGGAACGGCGTGATCAGATCCAGCGGCAGCGGGAATACGATGGTCGAATTCTTGTCGGCGGCGATCACCGTCAGGGTTTCGAGATAGCGCAGCTGGATCGCCTGCGGCTCCTGGGCCAACACCTGCGCGGCCTGATACAGCTTCTCGGCGGCCTGCTGCTCACCTTCAGCGTGGATCACCTTGGCACGCCGCTCGCGCTCGGCCTCGGCCTGACGGGCGATGGCGCGCACCATGGTGGGATCGATGTCCACGTGCTTAATCTCGACGCTCGTCACCTTGATGCCCCACACATCGGTCGCAGTGTCGAGGATCTTCTGAATATCGGCATTGAGCTTGTCGCGCTCGGCGAGCATCTCGTCGAGCTCGTGCTTGCCGAGCACGCTGCGCAACGTGGTCTGGGAGAGCTGGTTGGTGGCGGCGTAGTAATCCTCGACTTGGATGATGGCGCGCTGCGGATCGATCACGCGCATGAACACTACCGCGTTCACTTTGACCGACACGTTGTCGCGCGAGATCACGTCCTGCGGCGGAACGTCCAGCACCACCGTGCGCAGATCAACCTTAACGATCTGCTGGATGATCGGAATGACAATGATCAGGCCTGGCCCCTTGACCTTCCAGAACCGCCCGAGCAGGAACACCACGCCACGTTCATACTCGCGCAACACCCGAAACGAGCTGAACAGCAGCAACGCTATCAGCGCTAGGACAAAACCGGATGAAATAAGCTGCACGATGAACCTCCTATCGTTACCGTTTGGGTTCGACTTCGAGTGTCAAGCCGTCGCGATTCACGACCGCGACCGCTTCGCCCTGCTTGATCGGCTGGCGCGCACGCGCCTGCCATTCCTCGCTGTGCACGCGGACACGGCCAACGTACCCGCTGCCGGGCTTCTCGGCGAACGCGTCCAGTGCCTCGCCCGCCGCACCCATCAATTCCTCAGCGCCGCTCACGATACGCCGGCGGCGCGCCTTCACCGCGAACCACACCACACCAAGAAAAAAGGCGGCGCTGGTTGCGGAGACCGCGATGATGAGCGGTAAAGCGACCGAATAACCGGGCACGTCGGTATCGAGCAAGATGACGGAGCCAACGACGAACGCGATGACACCACCGATGCCGAGCGCACCGAAGCTTGGGACGAACACTTCGGCGACCATAAAGGCAACCCCCAACAGGATCAGCGCGAGTCCAGCGTAATTGATGGGCAACACCTGAAAGGCGTACAGCGCGAGCAGCAGACAGATGCCACCGACCACACCGTAGATGCCGAGCAGCATCAGAATGTAGGCAATGTTGGGGTCCGTGATTACCGAGAGAAACTTCGAGCGCCAGTCCGGCGTGAGCGTCACCAGCTCGGCGCCCTTGGTGGAAAGCGTCAGCTCGCGGCCCGCAAGCGTCACGCGCCGCCCGTGGAGCTGCCTGGCAAGATCCTGCAAATCGTGGGCAACAAAATCCGCCACGTTTTGGCGCACCGCCTCCTCGGCGGGCAGTGAGGCTGCCTCGCGCACTGCCTTTTCGGCCCAGGCCGCATTGCGCCCGCGCATCTGAGCAAGACCGCGGATGTAGGCGATGGCGTCGTTAAGTGCCTTCTCGTCCATACCGGGCTTGGCGGGTTTCGCGTCCTTCTTGTCTTGCTTGTCGTTCTTGTCGGCGCCGTCGGGTCTGGATGGCTGACGGCCCCCACCGGGGTCCGGTACGCCACCAATGCGCACGGGGGTGGCGGCTCCGATATTGGTAGCGGGCGCCATGGCCGCGACGTGCGAAGCCAGCAGTATATAAGTGCCGGCGCTGGCCGCCCGGGCACCTGAAGGCGCAACGTAGGTAACGACGGGGACCGGGGAAGCCAGGATGTCCTGGATGATCTTGCGCATCGCGGTGTCGAGTCCGCCTGGCGTATCGAGCTGTAGTATCACGGCGGCGGCCCCTTGTTCCCGCGCCTGCGTGAGTCCGCGGTGGATGAAGTCGCTGGTAGCGGGCCCGATCGGCCCACTTACCTCGAGTACGAACAGCCTTGGGCTCGCCGTTGATACGGTATCCTTGCCGAGCAGCAGGAACGGCCAGGCAATCAGCGCAAGCAGGAAGCCGAGTCGGAGGCGACGCATGATGTCTTCACGATAACAAACTGCCGGGCGCCCGGCGAGACAATGCCCAAGTAGCCGGACGGCTCGGATAGGATGACGCGGCCAATTTACGGAACTTTCCGAAACCTACAGCATGCTTTCCTTCACCATCCGCAGGGCTTTGTGGGAGGCAGATGAGCCGCTCATCCGTGGCGTGCGCGAGGCGGTATTCGTCCGCGAACAACGGATTCCCGTCGAGCTTGAGTGGGACGATGCCGACGCGAGCGCGACGCACGTGCTCGCCTTTGCCGAGAACGGGGAAGCAATCGGGACCGGTCGGCTGCTACCTTCCGGACACATCGGACGCATGGCGGTCCTGCGGGCATATCGTGGTCAGGGCGTCGGGCGCGCGTTGCTCGCCTCGTTGCTCGATGCGGCGCGCGCGAACGGTCATGCGGAGGTCACGCTTTCCGCGCAAACTCAGGTAATCGGGTTTTACCAGCGGATGGGTTTTCTGCCGGTCGGCGAGGTCTACCGAGAGGCCGGTATCCCTCACCAGCGCATGCGGTTGGGCCTGTCGCGTTGAGCAACGTCAGCGCGCGCTGCGGCGCGCTACATACTGCAGGACAAACTCCAGTATTTCGAACCGGTTGTAGGCCTCCTGCAAACCCGCGCCCCAGACGGTAGGACCGTGTCCGCGAATCATGAGCGCCGTGATCGCCGGCGATGATTTGCTGAAGCGCGCTTCGAGCAATTTGGCGATTTTCGTCACGTCTAGCGTGTTGTCAAACAACGGTAGATCCACTCTCGGGTTCTGCTGCCAGATGTCGAAGCCCTTGATCATCTCAATCGGCGGCAGGCGCAGGCTGTTGGCGCCCTTCCTGGCGCGATCGCCCGCCAGGCAAGCCGCAACCGTGTGCCCATGCAGGCAAGCGCGCGCCCTTGCAAAGCAACGATAGAGCGCGGCGTGAATCGAGGTCTCGGCGGAAGGTTTGTCTTCGGCGCGACGCTTTTCGACCACCGCGCCGTCCGTCACGCGCACCAGCATGAAATCGTCGGCATCGAGTCGGCCCTTGGGCTTGCCGCTTGCGGTGATCCAGAAGTGCCCGTCGTCTACTCGTGCCGAAAGATTGCCGGCGGTGCCACTCATCCAGCCGCGCGCATGAAAATCACTCGCAATCTGGGCCAGTGCCGCCCGCGGCTCCAGTACATCGAGCGTCCCGGCCATTGGCGCCGCGCGCGCCGCTTTAGGCGAGCGCGCTTTCCGCGATGTTGCGATCGCGGCCGGTGTAGTGTGGCGTCCAGCCGGAGGTATCGATGAAGTAGCGCACCGCCTTGCAGCGTGTGCAGTCGCGCATCTCGAACCAGTGCTCACTGTTGGCCGGTACATTGATGTAGTCGCCGGCCGTGACCTCTAGCAGAAACTGGTTACCGTCGGGCTCAACAAAACCGAAGAAACCCGAACCAGCCAGGATATAGCGCACCTCGTCGTCCGAGTGGGTGTGTATCTTGTCGAACTTGGCAAGCATTTCGGCAAGGTTCGGGATGCCCTCGTGTATCACCACCATGTCTCGGGTCCGGTATCCCTTCTCGCGCTTGAGTTCCTCGAAGCGATCGTCCACCAGCTTGAGCAGCTCCTCTTTCTCGGCGTCGTTGAGTGCCTGTTTCTCGAGCAGCTCGCGCGCGCGGGCGCTCGCCGGCGCCGGCCATTGGCGCAGCGTTATGCCGAGCCGGGCAAGACGTCCGGTAACCTGGGAGACATCAGCAGTTTCGCTACCGTCGGAAAAAATGATGCGCGCCATGTTGATGTCCTCCGATATCCAGAGATGTACAGGATCGCTCGATACACCGACTTGCAGCAGCCAGTGAGAAGTCGCGGCTATTCTAGCCCGACTCTTCTTTCCCGACGCTAGCCGATCGCGGGCTTCTCTTCGCTTGGGCGCCGAAACCGCGAGCGCACAAACGGTTTGCGTTCGACCGAGGGCTTGGCCTGTTCGCGCCGTTCCGGTCGCGCCGCGCGCTCGGGCCGCACCTCCCGCTTGTCGTCAGGTACGGCCGGCGCGTGATCCGCGCGCGGAGCCGAAAGTGGTGCCTCGGCCACGTCAGGCTGCGTCTGCGGCACCACTCCAAGCGGGGAGGCTTCGGCTGTGGCCATTTCAGGCGGGTGTCGCGGAGCTGTTTCTCGGCCTCCACGCAGATCGCGTCCCGGACGTTCGTCGCGCGGACGGCGCTCCGGGCGCCGGCCGCGGTCATCCCGCGAACGCCCTTCCCGGCGTCCACCTCGATCGCGTTCGCGACCTGCGGAGAAGTCACGCTTCGGGTGCTCAAGTTTGGGCAGCAACTCCGGCGTCACGGTGCCGACCGGGATCTTGTGGCCGAGATAGATCTCAATCTCCGGCAGGCTGAAGACATACTTTTCGCAGGCAAAGCTCACCGCGTCGCCCGAGGCGCCGGCGCGTGCGGTCCGGCCGATTCGATGCACATAGTCCTCGGCGTTTTGCGGCAGGTCGAAATTGAAGACGTGCGAGACGTCGGGAATGTGCAGGCCGCGCGCCGCCACGTCTGTGGCGATTAGTAGCGGCAAACGCCCCTCGGTGAAGTCCTTGAGAATTCGCAGGCGCATGTTCTGCGGTACGTCACCCGAGAGCACCTCGGCGTTGAAACCATTCACCTTGAGCCAGCCGACCAGTCGCTCAGCGAGGGCCTTCGTATTAATGAAGACCAGGCTTCGCGCCGGATCGGTGTGGCGCAGCATCGATGTGCACGAACTGCGGCTCATTCATGTGCTCGAAGGCGAGCTCGGTGACACGCAGCGAGAGCGTTGCGGAAAACAGCATGCTGAGGCGCTTGTCAGGCGGCGGCAGTTTGCGCAACAGGTAACGGATGTCCTTGATGAAACCAAGGTCGAACATCCGGTCAGCCTCGTCCAGCACCATGACCTGGACATGGTCAAGATCGAATATGCCCTGCTTGTAGTAATCGATCAGCCGCCCCGGAGTGCCGATCAGGACGTCAACCCCCTCTTCCAACGCCTTGCGCTGCTGGTCGTAACCGGTGCCGCCGAAAACCAGCACCAGGCGAAATCCGGCATTCCTTGTGTATCTGGACAGCAAGCTCGCGGGTCGGGGCGAGAATCATGACGCGCGGCGAGGTCGGTTTGCGCCCGGCCGCCGGCGGGTGGTTTAGCAGATGGCTGAAAGCGGCCAGCAGGAAGGCGGCCGTCTTGCCGGTGCCGGTCTGGGCCTGCCCAGCCACGTCCCGGCCGGTCAAGGCAACGGGCAGCGACTCAGCCTGGATGGGGGTGCAGTTCTCGAAGCCCGCCTCTCGCACTCCGGCCAGCAGGGGCTCGGGCAGACCAAGGCTTGCAAACGAACGGTCGGTCAGGTGATGTTCAGTCATCTAAGCGCATAAAGAATAACAGAAAATGTGGGGCCGCAGGGTGGCAATCTTGCATTGCCCACTTGATTCGGCTCAAATTAGCCTCACCTTAAGCGGCATTCCTACCCGACGCACCATCTCTCAACCCGGCATTTCGCCGCGGTTTTTCCAGAATCAATCCCAACGGAGGCATTCGAATTATGAGCCAGGGCATCATCAGCGTGACCGACGACAGCTTTGAGAATGAAGTCCTCAAAGCCAACGGGCCGGTCCTGGTGGACTACTGGGCTGAATGGTGCGGCCCCTGCAAAATGATTGCCCCGGTGCTCGAGGAAATCGCGAGCGAGTACGCGGGCAAGATCAAGGTGGCCAAGCTTAACATCGATGAGAATCCCCAGACGCCCCCCAAGTATGGCATTCGCGGCATTCCGACCCTGATGCTCTTCAAGAACGGCTCGGTCGAGGCCACCAAGGTCGGCGCTGTCTCAAAGTCCCAGCTTGCCGCCTTTATAGACGGCAATATCTAGCCGCCTCTCCTTGCGATCGTTCCCGCCGGCCGGCGCGCACGACTGGACGAACCTCAAAACAGGTGTTACTTTTCTTCTAGAAGCACAGAATTCATAACGATCCGCTGCTTCGCAGTAAACCCGTTCCCTTCCCCTGCAACTCCCGGACGCAGCCCGACGCGGTGCGACCTGTCCGGACCCCAATGTGGTGACCCCCTATGCCCCAGATGAGCCTTACCGAACTTAAGCGCAAACCCGCAACCGAGCTGGCCGAGATGGCCGCTTCGCTTGATGTCGAGGGTGGCGCGCGACTGCGCAAGCAGGATCTTATCTTTGCCATCCTCAAGGCGCAGGCCAAGAAGGGTGAGGACATCATGGGAGAGGGCGTGGTCGAGATCTTGCAGGACGGCTTCGGCTTTCTGCGCTCGGCCGATGCGTCGTACCTGGCGGGTCCGGACGATATTTACGTTTCGCCATCGCAGATCCGCCGCTTCAATCTTCGCACCGGCGATACCGTCAAGGGCAATATCCGCCCACCGAAGGAATCGGAGCGCTATTTCGCGCTGCTTAAGGATCAGGCCAAGAACAAGGTACTGTTCGAGAACCTTACCCCTTTGCATCCGCAGGAGCGCTTCAGGCTGGAGCGCGACAACGCGTCAAGCGAGAACATGACAGCACGCGTCATCGACCTGATCGCCCCGATCGGCAAGGGCCAGCGCGGATTGATCGTCTCGCCGCCCAAGGCGGGCAAGACCGTCATGTTGCAGAACATCGCCCACGCCATCACAGCCAACCACCCGGACGTTTACCTGATCGTGCTGCTTATAGATGAGCGCCCGGAAGAAGTGACCGAGATGCAGCGTTCAGTGCGTGGCGAGGTGATCTCGTCAACCTTCGACGAACCGGCCTCGCGCCACGTGCAGGTTGCAGAGATGGTGATCGAGAAAGCCAAGCGCCTGGTTGAACACAAGAAGGATGTTGTCATCCTGCTCGATTCCATCACCCGTCTCGCGCGCGCATACAACACCGTGGTGCCGGCCTCGGGCAAGGTGCTCACGGGTGGCGTGGACGCCAATGCGCTGCAGCGCCCGAAGCGCTTTTTCGGGGCAGCACGCAATATCGAGGAAGGCGGCTCGCTCACGATCATGGCCACGGCGCTGATCGACACCGGCTCGAAGATGGACGACGTGATCTACGAGGAATTCAAGGGCACCGGCAACATGGAGGTGCACCTCGACCGGCGGCTCGCCGAAAAGCGCAGCTATCCCTCCATCAACATCAACCGCTCCGGCACCAGGCGCGAAGAATTATTGCTTGCCCCGGACGAGATGCAAAAGATCTGGATTCTGCGCAAGCTCCTGCACCAGATGGATGAGCTCGAGGCTTCGGAATTCCTGCTTGAGAAGCTCCGCGCCACCAAGAATAACGCTGAATTCTTTGACTCCATGAGGCGCTAGGACCTGGCTGTCAGGTCTTGCGCGCGTGGAGCGGAACCCCTAGAATTCGCCCCCTTTCCGGCCTGGCACGCGCCTCCGGCCGGCATAGACGAGAGAATCCCTTTTGAGGTCAACAACATGAGAGAAGCCATCCATCCGCAGTACAAGGACACCAACGTGCGCTGCGCCTGCGGGGCGAGCTTCACTACGCGTTCAACGCTCGGCCGCGATCTGACCATCGAAGTCTGCGCCAGCTGCCATCCCTTCTATACGGGCAAGCAAAAGATCGTCGACACCGAGGGTCGCGTCGAGAAGTTCCGCCAGAAGTACGGCATGAAGAAGAAGTAGATTGCGCGCAATAGTCGCAATCCTGAGGGCGCCCCTGGTGGGCGCCCTTTTGTTTTGGGTCGCTGCCGGCGCCGCCACGGCCGATTCCGCTGTGGTGCGGCGTGTCGTGGATGGCGACTCCCTGATGCTCGCTGACGGGCGCGAGGTACGCCTGATTGGCGTCAACGCCCCGGAGATGGGGCGCGACGGGGCGCCCGAGCAGCCACTCGCGCGCGCGGCCCGCACACTGCTCGCCAGCCTCGTGGAGGGGCGGAAGGTCGAACTCGTATACGAGACCGAGCGCCATGATCGCTACCGGCGCATTCTTGCACACGTGCTTTTCACAGATGCTGACGGTACGGAGCGCAGCGCGGAAGAAGCCTTGCTCGCAAGCGGCCTGGCGTGGATGGTGGCAATCCCGCCGAACGTAGGCTGGGTGAGCCGTCTGCAAGTGGCGGAATCCGAGGCCCGAAGCGCCGGTCGTGGCGTCTGGGTGGAGCCGAGGCTCGCCGCGTTACCCGTGGAGCGTCTGGGTCCGACCACGACCGGTTTTCAGCTGGTTACCGGGACCGTTGAGCACCTCGGCCAATCCCGGTATGCCTATTACTTTGAACTCGCCCCGCGTGTCACGGTCGTGGTACCACGGGAAGACTGGGCAAGGTATTTCGCCAACCTCGGCAACCCCGACCAGCTGGTCGGCAAGGCGGTTCAGGTGCGCGGTTGGGTTACCCCGCACGAGCGCGGTTTGCGCCTGCGGGTGGGGCATCCGGCCATGCTAACATTTCGCGACTAGCGGCTCGGCGAGCGACGCATTGCCGCCAGACGCTGACTCCCACTACCACTCGACAGCCCCTGCTGGACGCATCATGACCCAAGACAAGAAGACCGCCGCCCTCGAATATCACTCTCGCGCCCCTGCCGGGAAGCTCGCGGTCGTCGCTACCAAGCCTTGCGAGACGCAAGACGATCTCTCTCTTGCCTATTCACCGGGGGTCGCCGAGCCGGTACGCGAAATCGCGCGCGATGCGGACGCCGTCTACCGCTACACGAACAAGGGAAATCTGGTGGCGGTCATCAGTAATGGCACGGCGATTCTCGGCCTTGGCAATCGCGGGTCGCTCGCCTCCAAGCCGGTGCTGGAAGGCAAGGCGGTGCTGTTCAAGCGCTTTGCAAATATCGACGTTTGCCATCGAAGAGATGCTGCGCGCTCACCTCGACATTCCGGTCTTCCATGACGACCAGCACGGCACGGCAGTCATTATTGGCGCTGGCCTGCTGAACGCGCTTGAGCTCCAGGGCAAGCAGCTCTCCGAGGCGCAGATAGTACTGCTCGGTGCAGGGGCGGCGGGACTCGCCACCATCCAGCTGCTGATCGCGCTCGGCGCGAAGCGCGACAACATCCTGCTGCTTGACAGCAAAGGCGTCGTCCAGACGGCGCGTACCGACCTCAATCTCTACAAGCGCCGCTATGCGCAGATGACCGACAAGCGCACGCTTGCCGACGCGATGCGCGGCGCCGATGTATTCATTGGTGTTTCGGCGGCGGATGTCCTGACAGCGGAGATGGTGCAGTCCATGGCAAGCCGGCCAATTGTGTTTGCGCTCGCCAACCCCGATCCGGAGATTCGCCCGGAAGTCGCGCATGCCGCACGCCAGGATCTCATCATGGCAACCGGGCGCTCCGACTTTCCGAATCAGGTTAACAATGTGCTGGGATTCCCCTATATCTTCCGCGGCGCCCTGGATGTGCACGCCGCCTCGATCAGCCGCGCAATGCTTCGCGCCGCGGTCAGCGCGCTCGCCAAGCTGACGCACGAGCCGGTCCCGGCGGAAGTCCTGCGCGCCTACAACCTGAAGGGGCTCGCCTTCGGGAAGGAATACATCATTCCGAAACCGCTCGACCCCCGGCTGCTGGACGTCGTGCCACCGGCTGTGGCGCAGGCGGCTATCGATTCCGGCGTGGCGCGCGCGCACTACCCCTCGCACTACCCGCCGCCCCCGACCTAGCGCCCCGCCGATGCCTGTCAGGCGCGGGCTATACTCGAAGTCCACCGGAACTCGGGGAGACAAATCATGCGGAAGATCGCGATTATCGGTGCCGGGCGGGTCGGCGAATCGACCGCGCACAATCTCGCCAAGCACGAACTCTGCCGCGAGATTGTGCTGATAGACATCAAGGAAGGCGTGCCGCAGGGCACTGCCCTCGACATTCAGGAGTCGGCGCCAATCTTTGACTTCGACACCCAGTTGCGCGGCTCCAACAGTCTTGACGACGTGGCGGACGCGGAAATGGTGATGACGCGGAAATGGTGATCGTGACCGCCGGCGTGCCACGCAAGCAAGGCATGTCGCGGTCTGATGTACTGGAGACCAACGTCGCCGTGGTCAACGGCGTGGTCGACGCCACAGTGAAGCACGCCCCCGATGCGCTGCTGCTGATGGTGACCAACCCGGTCGATATCCTGACCTACGCGGCTTGGCGACGCACCGGCTGGTCGCGCCACCGTGTGTTCGGCATGGCCGGCGTGCTGGATTCCGCGCGCATGGGTAGTTTCGTGGCGATGGAGACCGGCTTTTCGGTCAAGGACATTTCCGCCATGGTACTTGGCGGCCATGGCGACACCATGGTCCCGATGACCCGCTTCACCACGATCAACGGTATCCCGATTGAACATTTCCTCACGCGCGAGCAGATCGACCGCATCGTCGAGCGCACCCGCCAGGGCGGTGCCGAGATCCTCGCGCTGCGCAAGACCGGCAGCGCCTACGATGCGCCGGCAGCTGCGATCGCGAGCATGGTCGATGCCATTTCCCGCAACCGCAAACACATCCTGCCGGCAGTGGCAGTGCTGGACGGCGAGTACAGCCTGAACGATATCTGCATGGGGGTGCCGGTGGTGTTCGGGGAGGGCGGCATGGAGCGTGTGATCCAGCTGCCCCTAACCGCACAGGAAGCGGATGAATTTCGCCGATCATCGGAACACGTACGCGCGGATATCGAAAGACTGAAGTTACTCTAGATTCACACCCGTTCGGTTGTGCACTTGCGCTCTTGAAACCTGCTACCCCGCGCACCGTCAGCGAGCATGTCGCCTGGGTCGCCGCGCGCTTTCGCGCTGCGCGGCTCTACTACGGCCACGGCACAGATAACGCGGCGGATGAGGCCGCCTGGCTAGTGAGCGGCGCGCTCGGCATCGAGCCTGGCGGCCTCGATACCCATCTAATGGATGTGCCACACCCGGCAGAGCGGGAGCGGATACGCGTGCTCGTCGAGGCGCGCATCGGAGGCCTGGTTCGCGGGGTTGAAGTTTTATGTCGACGAGCGCGTGATCGTGCCACGCTCGCTCACCGGCGAACTTATCCTCGAGCGCTTTGCGCCGTGGGTGGACGCCCCACGTGTCACGCGCGTTCTCGATTTATGTACGGGCAGCGGCTGCATGGGGATTGCCTGCGCGCAAGCGTTCCCGCAAGCACGAGTCGATGCTGTCGACATCTCAGCCGATGCGCTCGCGGTTGCGCGCATCAATGTGGAGCGCCACGCGCTGGCCGGACGGGTGCGCCTGATGCGCTCGGATCTGTTTGCCGCACTGGGGCAGCGTCGCTACGACGTGATCGTAAGCAATCCGCCCTATGTCGATGCGCGCGATCTCGCTACGATGCCACCCGAATATGGCCACGAACCGACGCTCGCGCTCGCGGCTGGGCGCGACGGACTCGATATGGTGGCGCGAATCCTGCGCGCGGCACCG
>Ga0111171_1002_pt1 | contig 32508 bp, 27 predicted proteins | sample DeeMarSWOR324_28_FD_80232 | JGI IMG/M metagenome (GOLD analysis project Ga0111171, IMG submission 80232) | Acidithiobacillales bacterium SM23_46 | reverse complement strand
CGATGGCGGCTTTCACGCCGCCCCATTGGTCGGCCATGGCCTGCGCGATGCCGCTGAAAAAGCGGCTGCGCTCATGGCTGCGGTCGTCGCTCGGTCCCATACGGTCAGCGCCGCACGGCGATTGATTCGCCCAACGCTTGACGGCCTTGCCGCGGTAGACCTCGTCACGGCCCTCGACGAACTGCGCGGGGTCACGGGTCAACTCGGGCAGGCTCTTGAGCCAGAGATACGTCTGTTTCGAGTGGTCGTGGCCAAACTCGTAAGGCTGCACCAGCGTCGGCGTGAAGCCGGGGGCAGCGTTCTCGGTGCCGATGCAGCCCTTGGGATTCTCGATGCAGCTGCGCTCGACCTTGGCGCCAGCCAGATCGCGGACGAACTGTATGGCCTCCTGCCGCTGCGCCTCGCGCCAGCCGTCAGGGTGTCCAGTCTTGGCCTCGATGTCGTGCTCGGGCTTGCAGCGCCACAGCTGGCAGGCTGCCAGATAGGTGCACGGCGGGTGCGCGATCATCAGGTGATAGCCGTCGTCCATGATCTCGCGCACGTCGCGCTGATGATGGACGCCGCCCGGGGATTCGGTTGCGAGTATGTCGCAGGACTCGGCCGCATGGCCGGCAGCTGCGAAGGCATCGCGGACGGTGCCGGAGAACTCGCAGGCCACGAGAACGCGGGAGAGATGAAAGCCAGCCTCGCTGGCCCTCATCTCTGCGGCGATCATCTCGTCGGCGTAGTCGGTGATCGACTCGGCGTTGGGCCTCTGCATGTAGATCGCTTCGGCCAGCAATTCGCCGGTGTCGACGTAGTCGGCAGCGACGGCGTGGCCCGCTCGGACCTTCGCCAGCTGGTTGTCGGTGAGCGCCGCCCGGACGGCCGCGGAGTAGTCCGCGGCCAGCCCGGTGACGTCGATGCGGTCGAGGCGGATCACGCCAAGAACCTGTCGGTGACATCGTGCGCCTGCCGATCGGCCAGCGCGTCAGCCATGGCCTGCTTGAGCGAGGCCTGATAGTTGGGCAGCGCCCGGTAGCCGTGGCTGTCCATCGTGACGGCCTTGTCGCCCACCAGATCAGCGTGGGCCGCCGTCGCGTTCATCAGCTTGGCCTCGATGCTGCCGCGGGACCTTGCGGCCAGCGGTGCATAGGGTGCGTCAGCTGGCGTCAGCTTCGCGGCGTCCGGCTCAATGCCCTGCCATGCGCGGACCAATGCGGCCTTGGAGTAGGCCTGTCGGTTGCGGACAGCGTCCAGCATCGTGAAGTACAGACGGCAGACGGCCGTGTTCTCGGCCTCCGTCCATGCGGTTCGGGTGTTGGTCATTTCGTGACACTCCTCGGTGTTGGTTGTCGGGGTCTGCGGCCCCGGCTGGCAGGACACTCCGGCCAGCAACCCCGAGTATGGGGCCAATGGCCCGGGGATGTCAAACACCTTAATTGCGAGTACGATTTTCGGCAGTCAAAACGGAATATGTAAACTATGGCTGCGCAGGCTGAGACCCACGACCTCCAATACCCAGACAAGCCCACGGGGAGAGCGACTACCTACACGCCAGCCACGGCCGAGCTAATCGCCGCAAGGCTCGCGGACGGTGAGACGCTGTCCCAGATCTGCCGGACCCCGGGCATGCCAAGCCGGCAGACGGTGCATCAGTGGCGCATGCGAATCCCGGCCTTCGACGACTTGTACATGCGCGCGCGAGCTATCGGCATGGAGTCAATGAGCGACGACATGCTGGTGATCGCCGACGACGATGCCGGCGACCTCCTGCAGGACGGCAGCCCCAACAGCGCCAACGTGCAGCGGGCCCGCCTGCAGGTGGATACCCGCAAGTTCCTGCTGGCCAAGCTGGCCCCCAAGGTGTACGGCGATCGGGTGGAAGTGGAGCACTCCGGCACCGTGGAGCACCGCCACGAGATGAGCGACCGGGAGCGCATGCGCCGGCTCGCCACGTTCCTCGCCCTCGATGCCCGGGCTGGCACCTTGATCGAGGGGCAGGCCAGCGCCGTCGACCCCGCCTCGGCCTCGCCTGCCAGCCCAGACCTTGAAGGCACAGCGGCATCGCCCGGTGCGCGCCCTGATGAACCGGGCGCGAGGAGCGACGAACTGTGATAGGGGTCCCGTTTACCACGCCGGGGGGGCCCAGGACGCGGCGGGAGCGGGCGGGGGAGGGCTCTCACACAGACTTTTCGCCCCAAAATATAATTTTCAATCGAGAATCATTCTCGTTTTGGGACTTAGTCCCACTTGCCCCGCGGTCCATGCTGGTCGCGCAGGGCGCTTTTGCCCGCCTTGGAGGCTCGCGATGGTGAAAATTGTATTGTTGTATTGGGTCCTTGGCCCGGATGGAGCTATAGTGGCGGGCGAGATTGGGGGCTGGTTTGACATGGGAGCGTGTAACGCGGCTGCTGTGTCGTTGACTGAGCCGAATCCTGCGGACGGATGGAGCCCGCGGTTTGCGACGAGGTGCGTGGAGGTGCCGAAATGAGTGATGTGGAGCGCGAGATTGAGGTTGAGGAGGCTGAGGCGGTAGCGGAGGCTGCGGAGTCGACGGCGGTATCGGATGCGTTGGATTCCCGGGCTGACATGGCTGAGGAGCCGGAGGCGGCTGTCGTGTCGCGCGAGGAGATCAGGCGCAACATGGCGACCAACATGCGTGAGAAGGCGGCGCGGTTGAAGGGCTGATGCCGACTGTCGCTGATTTTCTCGAGGAGATCAGGAATGCGCCCGTTCCCGATGGGTTCGGGCTCATTTTTGTGGATCGTCGGCGGCGGGGTACGGACATTATCCAGGTTGACAACCCGCGGTTTGCGTGGGGCCTGCCGATTGCTGACATGGATCGCTTGAAGCGGCTGGTGATCATTTCGCCGGACATTGCGGGCGCGTTTGTTGATGAGATGGATGCGCAGCCGGTGGAGACGATGGTGGACTGGTACAGGTTCGCGATGTGGGAGCTCGATGAGGCATGAGCACGGCGATCGAGGAGCTCCTCGAGCATTATTCGCAGTTACCGCCGGCTGAGAGGGCTGAGCTCGACGCGATTGTTGATCGTCGCAGCCAGACGGATTTGTGGATTCCCACGGTGGGCCCGCAGCTGGATGCGTACCTGTCGGAGGCCGATATTTTGCTGTATGGCGGTCAGGCCGCCGGGGGCAAGACGGATCTGGGGCTCGGGCTTGCGTTCATGGAGCATGAGCGGAGTCTGGTGATTCGCCGCCAGTACACCGATTTGCGCGGCATCACGGATCGCGCGAAAAAGATCAATACGACCGACAAGGGTTACAACGGTTCGAGCCCGCCGCGTCTCAACACGATCAACGGCAAGATCATTGATTTTGGTGCGCTCTCCGAGGAGGGCTCGGAGGAGGCATGGCAGGGCCAGCCGCACGATCTCATTTACATTGACGAGGTTGTGCAGAATCGCGAGCATCAGGTGCGATTCCTGATGGGCTGGAACCGTACTACGACCGAGGGCCAGCGATGCCGCGTGGTGCTTGGCAGTAACCCGCCGGTAGGGTCACAGGGCATCTGGATCATTTCGATGTTCGCACCCTGGCTGGATCCGCGCTATCCGAATCCGGCCGATTACGGTGAGTTGCGCTGGTGCGTCACGGATGTCGACGAGGCTGGCAATTCCAAGGACATGTGGGTCGATGGGCCGGACGCGAAGATCCCGAACGGCAAGTTTGATGAGGACGGCAATCCCGAGTACCTGATCCCGCACTCGAGGACGTTCATACCGTCGAAGATCTCCGACAATCCGTTCCTCGCCAAGGACATGAAATACCGCGCGCAGCTGGATGCGCTCCCAGAACCGTTGCGTTCGGCGATCCGTGACGGCAATTTCATGGCCGCGCGCAAGGACGAGGCCGATCAGGTCATCCCGATGGCGTGGGTGCATGCTGCGCAGAACCGCTGGCTCGAGGCCGAGGGCATCCCGCCGGCTGGCATCCCGCAATGCTCGATCGGCGTCGACTGCGCCAGATCCAAGGACAAAACGGTGCTGGCGCCGCGGCACGACGGTTTTTACCCGAAATTGATCGCTGTTCCTGGGACAGAGACGCCGCACGGCCGCGATGTCGCGGCACTGGTGCTGAAACACCGCCGCAACAACGCCATTCCGGTGATTGACGTTGGCGAAGTGAACGGTGCCGAGGCCTACGCGCATCTGGACGAAAACGGCGTCCAGTGTGTGCGTCACATGGGCATGGATCCGTCCGTGGGGCGCACGAAGTCGAAGCATCTCAAGTTTTTCAACAAGCGCGCTGAGGTCTACTGGAAATTCATGGAGGCGCTCGATCCCGAGCAGGATGGCGGCTCCCCGATTGCGCTGCCGGACGATCCAGAACTGGTCGCCGAGCTCTGCATCATCAAGTGGGAACTGACCCCGCAGGGCATCAAAGTCACGCCGAAAAAGGACGTGGTCAAGGAACTTGGCCATTCTCCCGACAAGGCCGACGCCGTCGTCATGTGCTGGTCTGCGGGAGCGAAATCGCTGACGCATCTGGGACAGTGGCGTGAGGATCAGCGTAGTGGTAACTTTGGCGGCAAAAGACGGCCCTCGGTCAACATGGGCCCACGCCGCCGACAGCCAAGGAGGCACTGATGTCAGGACTCGAAAATACAGCCAAGCGTTTGTGGAATTTTGGCTTCGGCAAGGGCTACATGACCAAAGACGAGAAGCGCGCCAAGGATGCCGCCAAGGCGCAGGCGTCACTCGACAAAATCTACGCCAGCGCCGAGATGCCCGATTCGGAGATGATTCGTCGCAATGAACGCAGAAAAGCCGCCAAACGCCGCGGCTCCCGGCAGCGAAACGTCCTCACCGAGGAGGATGCACTCTGATGAAGCCGCGCGATCTCGTTGTTCGTGCAGGCCAGCTGTTCAAGGACCGCAAGGCGATCACGACGCTGTGGCAGGAAATTGCCGAGAATTTCTACCCTCAGCGAGCCGACTTTACGATCAGACGCTACGTGGGCGAGGAATTTGCCGAGCACTTGTACTCGTCCTATCCAATCCTGGTTCACCGGGATTTGAGCAATTCCTTCGCGGCTATGCTCAGGCCGCGCGCGAAGGAGTGGTTTATGATCGAGGTCGACGAGATGGATCAGGTCTCGCGCGCTGGCAAGATCTGGCTCGAGTGGGCACAGAAACGGATGCGGGCTGCGATGTACGATCGCCGCGCGCACTTCATTCGCGCGACCAGTGAGGGCGATGCCGATTTCGCCGCGTTTGGCCAGTGCATCATCACGCGCGACATCAACTGGAACACCGAGCAGCCGCATCTCCTGTACCGCTGCTTCCATCTCCGTGACTCCGCATGGGCCGAAAAGGCTGATGGCTCGCTCGGCGAGATCTACTTCAAGTGGGAACCGCGGATCCGGCAGCTGATCGAGCAGTTCGGCGAGGACTCGCTGCACCAACAGCTGAAAGGCCCGAACGTCACCAAGAAAAACGGCGGCGATCTCAGGAAGGTGAAGTGCATGCGCTGTGTGCTCTCCACCGACGTCTACGCCGGCCAGCAGGAGCAATTCACCGCCTATCCGTTTGTGGTCGTGTATCTCGACTGCGAGAACAACCATATTGTCAACGAGTACGGCGTCTGGTCCCATGGCACTACCCTTCCCCGGTGGCAAACCGTGTCTGGCAGCCAGTACGCCTACAGTCCCGCGACGGTCGCGGGGCTGCCGGATGCTCGTCTCCTGCAGGCCATGAGCCTCACCCTGCTCGAGGCCGGGGAGATGAGCGTCAGGCCTCCGATGATTGCGACCCAGGACGCGATTCGCGGCGACGTGCAGCTGTATTCCGGCGGCATCACATGGGCCGACGTCGAGTACGATGAACGCAAGGGCGACGTGCTGCGTCCGATCACGCAGGACCGTCGCGGGCTGCCGATGGGTTTCGAGGCCCGCGAGCAGCAGATGGGCATGCTGGCCGAGGCCTTCTATCTCAACAAACTCACGCTCCCTCCCCCCGAAGGCGATATGACCGCTTTCGAGGTTGGCCAGCGCGTAGAGGAGTACGTCAGGGCAGCCTTACCACTATTTGAGCCGATGGAGCACGAGTACAACGGCCAACTTTGCGAAGATACCTTCGACGCCCTTCTACGCGCTGGCGCTTTTGGTTCGGTGCAGGACATGCCACCGGATCTGCGTGGGCGCGGTGTGCACTTCAAGTTCATCTCGCCGCTGCACGATGCGATCGAGCGCAAGGAAGCCAGCAATTTCCGCGAGGCCTCCGAGCTCATCCTGACGGCGCTCGAGACCGATCCGAGTGCGCTCGCGTACTACGACACGGGACTGGCGTTGAGAACTGCACTCGAAGGAATCGGTGTGCAGGCCAAGCATCTGCGCAGCGAGGAAGCTGCGCGCGAGATCATCGCTCAGAACGCACGACAGGCGGCCATGGAGGAACAGGCTGCCGTGGCACGAGACGCCGGAGCCGCTACAAGGGAATTTGCGCAGGCCGAGAAACATCTCGCGGCGGCGTAAATGGCGATCAGAGAGAAGATCTCGGAGTGTGTTCCGCACAAGGATCCGCTCGAGCGGCCTGACTACATCGAAGCCGAGATTCAGGCCATTCGTGCCTGCCACCGTGGCGAGGCCGACGCTCGCCAGCAGCGCATGGCGCTGGATTTCATGGTGCGGGCTTTTGGCACTCACGACGTTTCGATGCGCCCCGGCGATCCATACCTGACGGCCTTCGCCGAAGGCAAGCGGTTTGCCGGCACGACGATCGTCTGGGCCATCAATACCGCGCCGACAAAAACCGATCCTGATAAGATCGCCACCAGAAAACTTGCAGGAGATGATCCCAATGCCCGACCCGACAATCGATGATCCTGGACAGCAGAATCCGCTGAATGACGGCAACTGGTACGACAGCTTTGCCGGCGAGGACGACGCGCGCCGTGAGTCGCTGGCGCAATTCGACTCGTTCGACGACTTCTTTGAGGACTACAACAAGCGGAGTGACTGGCGCTCGGCCGTTGCTGGCGACGACGACAAGTTCAAATCCACGCTCGAGCGATTCGACTCGCCGCAGGCCTTCGGCAACAGCTTCCGTGAGGCGCAGCAGAAGATCCGCTCAGGGCAACTCAGATCTGAGTTGCCATCGGACGCGACCGAGGATCAGGTCAAGGAATACCGCACGGCCAACAACATTCCGCTCGAGCCCGATGGCTACCTCAAGGATCTTCCCGAGGGCCTTGTCATTGGTGACGAGGACAAGGAACTGATGATCGACTTCATGGGTGCGCTGCATTCGGCCAATGCCGATCCGCGCATCGCGCATGCAGCGGTCGAGTGGTACAACGATTTTGCCGAGAAACAGCAGGAGGCGATCTCCGAGCTCGATGCGGAGCAGTCGAAGGAAACGACCGACATCCTGCGCGATCCCGAGGAGGGATGGGGTAAAGACTTCCGTACCAACATGAACCTGATCAACTCGCTGTTGGACACCGCGTTTGGCGCCGATGCCAAGGACCAGCTGTTGAACGGCCGCTATCAGGACGGCCGCGGCTTTATGAACGATCCCGCCGTGCTCAGAGGGCTGGCCAGTCTGGCCCGCCAGATCAACGACGTGGCACCGCTCATCGCGCAGGATCCAGACCAGCTGAAAGGCCTGCACGACGAGATCGAGGAACTCGAGAACTACATGAAAACCAAGCGCAGCGAGTACAACAAGGACACCAAGGCCCAGGAACGCTTGCGCGAACTATACGATCTCAGGTTAAAATCGGAGCAAGCAGCGTAAGGAGACGCGCGATGTCGAATTTAGGCGATCTGGTAGGCCGAGCTTATCGAGCAAAACAGGCCGGAGGAATGGGTGCTGTTCACACCGGAGTTCGACATCGCGACAACCCCGCCAGTCGCCGTCGCGGCCGTCCACCCCCGGGCACTACGCCACCGGGCGGTCCACCCGGCGGCCCCGGTGGTGAGCCGCCTCCCGGTGGGCCGCCACGGGATGATGGCCGTCCGCGCCGCAGGCCGCCGATTCGGCGCAATCGAGCTCTCGGAGGCGACGTGCGAACGCCGTTGTCACTGTAATGGCTGGCTTACTTGGAATGAAAAAAGCACCCGGCATCGGCGGGCGTCTGCTCTACGAGCGCGAGAAGCGCAAAACCAAAGGCCGGATAGCAGGCCTGAGCAACTCCAAGGGCGCCAGCTTCGATTCTGAGCGCGCGGGGAAACGATCGCAGTCTGGCGTCTATAGTGGCTGAATCCGCACCGCAGGGAACCTACGTGCCGTTCAAGAAAACAGGGCCCAATAGCTACAAATCGCCCTCTGGTCGCACGTTCACCAAGAAGCAGGTGAATCTGTACTACGCGACCAAAGGCTTCAAGAAGCCCATCAGCAAAAAGCGCAAGGCTTGACCCCGTGGCCTACTACGTCTAAATTCGCAGCTACCACGACCGCCGGCTAACCTCATCCGAGCCCCGGCATCGACCGGCCCCTGCCGGCGACGACACGGCCCCGATCCGGCCAACCCGTGTCAAGCCACACGCAGGCTAACCCGAAACAGTGGAAACGGACCTTTCATTGATTTGAGGAGAGCCTAATGGCTGAATCTGCCTTTCAAATCCAGTACCGCCAAGAATTCATCCATGGATTCGAGCAGCTGGTATCCCTGATCCGTGGGTTTACAACCACGGAATCAGTGATCAAGGGCAATCAGGCTACGTTCCTCGTTGCTGACTCGGGCGGTGCCGAAGCGAAAACTCGCGGCATCAACGGATTGATTCCGGCCCGTGGCGACAACCTGAACCAGCCGGTTGCAACGCTGGTCGAGTGGCACGATCTCGTGCGCAAGACCGATTTCAACATCTTTGCCTCCCAGGGCAACCAGCGCGCCATCATGCAGGCGACGACGGTAGGTGTGATCAATCGCAAGATCGATCAGGACATCTTTGGCGATCTCGCCACGTCGACCGTCAACATCGGCGCCGCTGTTGTGGCCGACACCCTGCGCACCCTGCGCGCCAAGACGGTGCTCGGCAACAACGACGTGCCGTGGGATGGCTGGATTTCGTTCGTCATTACGCCGGCCTACGAGGCCTACATGATGGGCGAAAACGACTTCTCGAGTCGCGACTTCTCGCAGAACGGCCCGATGGACGGCGCCGATCTCGCGTGGCGTGACCGGCCGCAGAGCTACCGCTGGCTCGGCATGAACTGGTGTGTTCATCCGAACCTGAACGGTGGTGGCGGCCCCGGTTCTGCAACCGAGGAGTGCTACATGTTCCACAAGTCAGCGATAGGCCACGCCTACAACGCTGACGACATGGAAATGCGGGTAGGTTACGACGAGGAACAGGATTACTCCTGGGCTCGTTGCTCGATCTACATGGGCTCAGTGCTATTGCAGAATTCCGGCGTGTGCATCGTTGCTCACAACGGTTCCGCTCTGGCCGCAGCGTAAGGGGAATGAACCATGGCATAAGACACAAATAGTCTGGTTACGGCCTTTCCGCGCGTCGGCTCAGCCGAAGGACCCGGAGACGCTTCCGGTGGCTTCAACTCTGCCATTCACATCTATCGCTCGGCTGACCCGATTGCCACGGTAATCGGCGCTGGCTACATCAGCGATGGCGTGGACAAGGGCGTTCAGGTCAACGACATCGTTCTCGTTGTCGACGACAATGTGCCCACGATCGACGTCTGCCTTGTGACGGTAGTAACGGCCGCCGGCCTTGTCACCATGATCAACGGCACCTAAGCCGACTGGCGTAAGGGCTATAACTGCGCGACAATCCGGGGGCCGCTCCATGTGGGGTGGCCCCCGTTTTCATTGGAGATACTCAATGTCAGATGCAGCTGAAAAGATCGATCCCGAGGTCGACGCGCAGGAGCCCGAAGTCACGACCGTTCCCGAACATGTCAAGCCGGTGGGCGTGAATCGCTTTGCGTTACTGCCAGAAAAGCACAATCACTTCGTCGTGCATGTTCCACATGGAACCAATCCCGAGCTCTGTCTCGAGACTGAGTTCTGGACGCATGTCGCGCAGCATCTCGCTCGCGGCGACTTGGTGATGATCGAGCCCGACGATTTGGCGTGGGAGATGGGCGTAAAGGTACTGGACTGTGGCCATAATTGGGCCAACGTCCGCAAGCGGCAATTCTACGAGTACGAGAGCGTCAAGATCCGCTCCGAGCAGCCGAGTGGCTACAAGGTCGAGTGGGCTGGCCAGACGGAGAAATTCCGCGTCGTGTTCAAAGGCGAAGTGCTGAAATCCGGTTTCGCGACCGAGGCCCTTGCCGGCCGCTTTGTCAGTAATCACGCTCAGGCTCTCAAACGATAGCCGAGCACGGACGGTCATTCTGCGCAGGGATGCGCTGGCTGAGGAGGAGTCATGCCAAGCAAGCTGAGTATCTACAACGGGACCCTGTCCATCCTGGGTGAGCGCAAACTGGCCAGTCTCACGGAGAACCGCGAGCCGCGGTACAAGCTCGACGACATCTGGGACAACGAATTGATCGACCGTGTGCTCAAGATGGGCCAGTGGAAATTCGCCAAGCGCACCGTGCAACTCGAGGCGTCGCCATCGGTGACGCCATCATTCGGATACCAATACGCTTTCGACCGGCCGGCCGACTTCATTCGCACGATCGCCTTCTGCCAAGACGAGTATTTCGACCGGCCGATCACGCGCTACGAGAACGAGGCGTCGTGGTGGTTCTGTGACAGCGAGGTCATCTACGTTGCCTACGTCTCGAACGACGAGCAATGGGGCGGTGATCTGGCCCTGTGGCCATCGAATTTCACCGAGATGGTCGAGCACTACATGGCCATGAAGGTCGCACCGCGGCTGGCAGGCATCGACATTTCCGATGCGACGCTGCTGCGCTGGTGGAAGCAATGGCTCGCTGAGGCCAAGGCCACCGACGCCATGGAGGCGCCAGCGAAATTCCCGCCGAAAGGTGGATGGGCGAGATCCCGGCAGGGCTTTCGTTCCGGGCAGAATGATCGCGGCAACCGTAGCCAGCTGATAGGCTGATGGCCTCCGAAGATAGACAATTCCTCGCATTCAACCGAGGGGTTTTGTCCTCGATCGGGCTGGCGAGGATAGATCTCGAACGCTACGGATGGGCTGCGGCGATCCAGAAAAACTTTATGCCGCGCGTCCTGGGCAGCATGATGCTGCGCCCGGGCATGAAGTTCATCGATTACATGAACATCTCTGGCGGTATAGGCCTGACACGGCAGATCCCGTTCATTTTCGAGGAGGACGACACCGCACTCATCGAGGTCAATGAGAACGGCGAGATGCTGGTCAGGCTCGATGATGTCCTGCTCACGAGGCCCTCCGTAGCCACGGTGATCAACAATCCGAGTTTCATTGGCACCGACGACAATGTGCCGCCGAACTGGTCAATCGACGACGACGCCAACTGCGACTCGTTCATCAAGGACAATAGCCTGTATCTGCGCGGCTCAGGCGAAGGCCGAGCGCGCACTTACCAAACACTCTCGGTGGCCGGCGGCGATCTTAATGTCGAGCACGGCATCCGTGTCACGGTCAACTTCGGCCCCGTTCGTATGCGCGTCGGAACGACGGTGCAGGGCGATGAGCTCGCTGACACATTGCTCGAGAAAGGTGTGCATCAGCTGGCGTTCACGCCGGTCCTTGGCGACATCACGATCGAGTTCTCGAATGACGAGGACTACAACGTCATAGTCGCCGAGTGCGACATTTTCACTGGCGACGTGCTGTTGACGACGCCATGGTCAACCGCGGATCAGCTGCGTTCGCTGCGATGGGACCAGTCGGCCGACAGGGTCTATGTCGCCGCGGACGGCGTACCGCAGAAAGTCATCGAGCGTCGTTTCGACGGCCGCTCGTGGTCGATCGTTGACTTCACGACCCGCGACGGCCCGTTCCGCGTCCAGAACACCAGTGCGATCACGTTGACGCCAAGTGCGATTCAGGGTGGCTACAATCCCGGCCCGCCAGTCGGCTCGGTGCAGGGATACGTGACGCTCACCGCATCCGACTCAGTATTCAAGACGGAACACCAAGGCGGCGCATTCGGCCCGGGCGCGTTGTTCCGCATTGCCAGCGCCGGCCAGAATGTCACCGACAATCAGGGCTCGGCGGTGGACGTATTCACCAATCCGATTCGCGTGACTGGCACCGAGGATGCGCGCGAATTCGGCATCATCATCGAGGGCACCTTCACCGCAACAGCGCGGCTGCAATTCTCTTTCAGTGCTGATGGTCCGTGGAACGATCAGGGATTGACGTTTACCACGGCAACGTCGACGACGTACAAGGACGGTCAGGACAATCAGATCATTTATTACCGGCTGGCGGCCCTGGGCGTCGATTGGAGCTCAGGCTCAATGACGATGACGCTGACGTACACAGGCGGGTCGATCACCGGCATTGCCCGTGTCACGGATGTCGTCAGCGACACGGTGGCGCGCGTCGAAGTGCTGCGGCCATTCGGCGCCATCACGCCATCGAAGGACTGGTGGGAGGGCTCGTGGTCTGGCTTTCGCGGCTACCCGAGCGCGGTGGCCCTGCACGAGGGCCGGCTTGGATGGGCTGGCGAGGACCGCATCTGGCTGTCGGTATCTGACGACTTCGAGAGTCACGACGACGAGGTCGAAGGCGACTCCGGCCCAATCAATCGCACGATCGCTACTGGTGCGATCCGCGTCATCAACTGGATGCTGTCGATGGCCAGACTGATCATGGGCACGACGGAAAACTCGGCTGCCGTCGCCGGCCAACGCATCGATGGCAACAATCCGCTGTCGGCCAGATCCACGAATTTCGAGGAGCCGCTGACACCGTTCAATTTCAACATCAAGACGACCAATAGCCGCGGCGTGTACGTCGATCGCACTCGCCAGCGCCTCTACGAGCTCGTCTACGACATTGACATTCAGGACTTCAAGCCGGTGGATCTGTCGATCTTTGCGCCGGACTACAACCGTGCTGGAATCCTGCAGATCGCCGTGCAGATGAAACCGGATCTCAGGATCCATTGCGTTCGCGCGGACGGCACAGTCGGCGTACTGATTTACGATCGCGCCGAGAACGTCATGGCGTGGGTCGAGGTCGAGCTCGGTGGCCCCGGAAATTGGGAGGTCGAGGACGCCGCGGTGCTCCCGGGGCTTGTCGAGGATCAGGTGTATTACACCGTCAAGGCCTTCAATGCCGTCGACGGCGAGGAGCGGTATCTGCTCAAGTGGAGCCTCGAGGAGGAGGCCACCGGCGGGCTCAACAACTACATGGCCGATGCGTGGATCCAGTATGACGGTACGCCGATCAACACGATGACCGGCATCAATCATCTGGCCGGCCAAACAGTCTGCGTCTGGGCCGATGGCAGTTACGCTGGCACTGGCACGGTGACGCAGTTTGGTACACCGGGCGAGCTCGATCTGTCGACCCTGGAACTCAATGGTGAGACCAATGACATTAGCGGGTCATCGAACGTCATTGTCGGCCTGCAGTACACGGCACAGTTTCAATCGACCAAGATGGCATCGTTGGAAGGCATTGGCCTGTTGGAGGAAAAGAAGATCGACAAGATCGGGTTTATTGCCGAGAACCTGCACTATCAGGGTCTCAGGTATGGCCCGACGTTTGACCAGCTATACGATATGCCGTTGGTCGAGGAGAGCCAGATCACGCCATCAGATACCGTCTGGCCCGAATATCATCAAGGCGATTTCGCATTCGGAGGAGAATGGAAATCGGATTCACGAGTATGCCTGCAAGCGGAAGCACCGAAACCCTGCACCCTGTTGGCGGCGATAGCCGAATTCCAGTCGCTCAAAATGAGCGGCCGGCGCTGACATGGCGCAGAACGACAGCCGACGACGTGGTCGCATTTCACGGCCAGACGTCGAGGCATTCGCTGCGCGCCAACTCGATCCTGCTCGACGGCGAGGTCGTGGCCATGGTGGGCGTCGTCAGGCATCCAGAATGGGGCGTGTTTTTCAGCGATCACAAGCCTCAGCTGCGACCCTACCTGAGTTCGGTTACAGTATGGCGAGCAGTCAAGGATGCAATGACGTTTGTGCACAATTACCGAGGGCCTGTTATGGCCATTTCTGATGGCGTTGAGGGCTGTATCAACTTGAAACGACTCGGATTCGAGCATCTATATGGAGCGTGGTGGGGATGGCTTGGGCAGCAGCAGTAGCCGCCGGTGGCGCACAGGCCATCGCGGCGTACAAGAAATCACAGGCGCACGAGGCACAGGCCGAGAAATACGTCGAGGCCAAGAATCGGCGCATGGGTGCGGCGACTCGAGAGATGGAGGAGGAGGAGCGCAAGGCCGAATTCATCCAGTCACGGGCTACTGCAGTCGCAGCCGCATCCGGCGCGGGTACTGATGGCAGCTTCGTCAAGATCCTGGGCGATCTCGTAGCCGAGGGCAAATATCGCGTCATGTCTGTTCTCTGGGCTGGCCTCAACGACGCCGAGGGCCTGCTTGCGCAGGCTGACGCCGAAAGGCAAGCGGCCAAGGACACGCTCGTCATGGGTGCCGTCAATGCCGTCACCAGCGCAGTTTCCGCTTATGCCGGGGCCGGAGGTTTCTCCGGTGGCATGGCATCTACGGGCGGGGGCGGTGCTGCAGCTTCGGCATCGACGACAACCGGATATGAAGGCGCAGGCGGGCCGACTTCGGGACGGACTTTCCTATGACAGCAATTCAAAATTACCGCGTCGACTCGTTCGTTGCCGGTCTCGCCATCAAGGCGCCGGTGAAGGTCGCATCGTCTGGTCCGCTCACTCTCTCCGGCGAGCAGACGGTGACTGGCCGCGCACTGGTCTCTGGCGATCGGGTGTTGGTCAAGGATCAGGCTGACCCCATTGAAAACGGGATCTACAACGTCGAAACCTCCGCATGGCAGCGGGCAGGCGATTTCGACGGATCCCGTGACGTCGTCACTGGCACGGTTGTACCTGCCTATCGTGTCAGTGACGGCGAGTTTGTGTACTACATAGTCGACGGAACCGGCGCCAATGTGCTGATCCCCGGCGAGGACGCAATCAATTTCGTCAGCTTCTACGATCCTGCGACAGTCGGTGGCGCTACGCCGACGCTCGATGAAGTGCTCACCGCCGGCAATTCGACCGGACAAATCTTTTCGACCGGCACCCACTTCATCACGGCCGCCGATGGTGGCACTCTGCTTGCCGATTACACGGATGGTACGGACTACATCTCGATAGGCCCGGGCACTGGTATCAACAAGCGCATTACGGCCGAAGGTGGCTCACTCGAGATCATTGCCGATGCCGGTCTGGCGCAGGTTGTTGTCTTTGGCGGCTCCAACTTCGAGGTCATTCAAGGCGGCTCGATTTACAATCAGGAAAAGGCCAACGCAAATCTGGATCTGGTGGGCTATGGCCAGTTCTGGGTTCGCGACGACGCGCCATGTACGCCGATGTTCACCGACGACACCGGCGTCGATTACGTGCTCAACGGTGCAGCGACACTGACACCGCCGGTTGTCCTGGGCGACGACGATCAGATCCAGTTCGGTGACGCAACTGACGTTACAGTGGAATGGGACTCGGGCACCAATGCGCTGCAGATTGCGGCTGCGGTGGTCAATCAGCCAATCGACATTCGCGATAGCCAGATCCTTCGCATTCGCAATCCGGCCGATACTGGTTACATCGAGATACAAAATGTCGGATTCCTCACGCTCAACTCGCTCGAGATCAGGAAAGGTGCGGGCAGCACGTCCAGCGTTGAATACACGGTTGGCGCATGGGATCACAACGACAATCGCTTTCTGAGGCCGGTGTTGGATGACTATGCCATTCAGGATCAGGTCGATGGATCCGCGGCTGGTTTGGTCAACGTCGGTTTCGAGCAAGGCAATAGCCACTTCCTCGAGCTCACCGAGAACATCACAGCGTTTGTTTTGACCAATCCCCCGGTGGCTGGCCGGCTCGGTCAGCTTGAGCTCGAGATCCTGCAGGACTCGATCGTTCGCACAATCGCATGGCCAGCCAATATCGATTGGGATGGTGGTGTTGCGCCGGATCTTTCAACCGCCAACGGCACCTATCTCGTTCACTTCCGCACACGCGATGGAGGCACCAGTTACCTTGGCGTGTGGGCTGGACCGTTCAGCTGATGCCGCTCCTCGGCGGGGCAGTCAAGCTGGCCGGCAACAAGGTTGCTGGCACACCGCTATTCACCAGCGACCCATACGCCGTAACTGATATTACGCAGTTCCCGAGCGGGCCAGCTGCGCAGGCTCGAATGGAAATTCGCGCCAATGGCACGGTTTACGCTGTCCGTAGTGGCGGCACAGACTTTCTGCTTGGCCGGTGGGACGCCGGCCTGTTCACGCTGAACAAGGCGAATTATCAATTTAGGCTCGATCTCCTATCGGGGGAGTTGACTGGTGGCGATGCCATCAATTCTTGGATCGCAGCGAACAGCGGCACAGATCTGTGGGAGGTCCTTGTTGCTACTACGGGAATCGAGGACTTCACCGGGACGATTCGAGTTCGTTTGGGCGTTTCGCCATTCACCGAATACGATAGCGCCAGCGTTTCGCTTTACGCCGAGAGGACACAGTAATGCCACGACTGCCAGATGTAATGGATTACGGGGCTCGGCCGAGCCTGCGATCGAATCGCGTTGACCCTGTGCACGACTCCTCCGGCGTCGCCGAGTCGGTAGCTGCCGCGACCGAGAGATTCGCCGCCATTTACGGCCAGAAAAAGGAAAAGGACAGCCGGCTCGACTATGCGCTGGCCAAGAACGAGCTCACCAAGCTGGACATTCAAAAGCGACAGGAGCTCAAGGAACGCACCGATTGGGAGAAGTTCGACGAGGACTACACCAACGGCTACAACGACGGCCGCGACGAGATCCTGTCCAAGTACACGCGCTTGTCGCCGGCTGATCGCGCGTTGCTGTCAGCTGAATCGGATGTGATCCGCGAACGTGGCCGCGTCTATGCGGCCGACACCGCTCGTGGTCTCGAGATCGGGCAGGGCAGAACACAGGTCAAGGAACAACTCGATTTTGCGCTCGAGGCTATCCAGATCGCACCGGCCGAGCAGCAAACGCAGCTAATGCTGGACGCGCTCGAGACTGTGACCGCGGCGACCCAGGGCCGCACCGCCTACTTCGAGGAGGAGGAGGCGCTGGCGCTGATTCAGGGCTTCGTGGCCAAAGCCTCGGTCGATTCGCTCGAGAACATGGACAAGGCCGAGATGATCGCCGAGATCGAGCTTTCGCTGGCGCACCGCAAGGCGCGCGGCGCGATGACGCGCGAGGACATCGCCGCGGGCAAGGGCTCTGGATCCATTGCTGACTTCCTGCATGCCAACGTGCTCGAGGAGATGCTTGACGACGCCAAGGAGGAGCACAAGAACAAGACGCAGTACGGTGCGGTATTCGGCATCATCGACGCGGTCGAGGCCGACAATCCCGGCACCAGCGCCGATGCGTTCGAGGCGCAGCGCGAGCAGGCGCTCGCCATGCTGGATCCAAACGACGAGGACTACGGCGAGAAGCGCAACATCCTCGAGCAGGAGCTTGCTCAGCGGCAGAACCGCAAGGCTAACCTGCAGGCGCAGCGCGAGTCAGAGACGGCGCTCGAGCTCACCAACTGGATCGATGAGCAAATAGCCAGCGATCCCGAGAATCCTCCGACGATCGGCGATCTGAAACAGATGCCGATATGGACCAAGTTATCACCGCAGGGCAAGATTGCGGCCGAGAAATACGTGACTGCTCGCGCCGAGGGCCACGAGTACGCGCTTGCTGATGACGACGACTTCCTGCTCGAGTGGGTGCAGATGTCACCCGATGATCAGATCGCGATGATGCCGAAATTCGAGTCGTTCGAGATCAAATCCCGGCTGACGCGCGATACATGGGAAGGCCTGCTTAGCGAGGCCCGCCAGCGCAAGGACGCCTCCGAGCGGCCGGGACCGGCGAATATCTGGCGCGGCGACGCCCAGGATGAAGTGCTGGCAAACCTGCTGGTCGGCGAGGAGGGTCTGTTCCGGCGGGTTCCGACACCGGGCAGCCCTGACGATGCCCGCTACAAACGCATCGATGCTGCGGTCAATCGGGCAATCACACGCGAGTCGATCAATCGCTACAAAGAAACTGGCAGCGGCCAGATGTACCCGGAGGACATTGAGCGCATTACCGGCGAGATCCTCAGCCGCGAGATCTACATTCGGCAGGGCTGGTTCAGTGAGGACACGCGCACCGTCATGGCCGACGTCATTCGTTTCGATCTGGTGCCGGACGGCCGCGGTGGCCAGCGCGCCATCAACATCGAGCTCGAGGACGAGGCCGAGAAGGCCTTTGTCCCGTATGACCAGTGGAAGATGGAGCTCAGCGATATACCGAGCCCGACTGGCACTGGCTTTGTCACGGTCGAGCAGATGCTTCGCAATTTCTCCGATAACCCAGATGCCGTCAGCAAAAAGGATCTCGAGGAGGCGTACTTTTACCTCAACGCGCTGCCCGAGGAGCAGGGGCTCGAGTACGCTCGACGCCGCATGCAGGGTGAGGCTGGACTGTAATGCCGCAGGGGTTTGAGTCATACAGTGAGCGGGTGCAGCGAGAGCACCTCGAGTCGATGCGGCTCAAGGTCGGCGACCAGCTGAACGTCGACTACAACCGCGCGACGGAAGTGCTGCGGCTGAAAGCGCAGACTGGTCTGCCCGAGCAGCTGATCGACGCGGACTTTGACAACATCTCCGAGAAGGTCAGGCGCTCCGAATTTGACCCTAACGAGTACAAGAGAAGCGCGCCGGCATGGCGTCGGTTTGCGTCCGAGAATCCGATGCACCTTGCCGTGCTCAAGCACGACGAGGAGGCCCTGACGCAGTTTGAGCGGGCCTATCGCCAGATGGACGAGACCACGGCGGGGGAGGCCTTCTGGTCGCACACGCGCGATGTCATGCGATCCATGACGCCGATCCGCAATGCGTGGCAGTCATCCTGGGCATCGAACGAGATGATGCTGATAAATGCCCGGGCGCAGAAAAGCGGTGGTTACGCGCCCGGTGACGAGGCCAAACTGGATGAGCTCCGCAAATATCAGGCGTCGCACGACTTCGGTGCCGAGTGGTCGTCGCCGATTGTCTGGCTGACCAAGCAATCGGCCAACATGATCGGCTCCATGGAGCAACGCGCGATTCGCGGCATGGAGGGCGCCATTACGGGAGCCACAATCGGCGGCATGTACGGCGCAGCCGGCGGCAGCTTTGTCGTGCCGGTGGTTGGCACGGTGACAGGCGGCTTGGGTGGTGCCGCTGGTGGATGGACAATCGGCCTTACTGGCGGCATGTTTTTCGGTGGCTACGAGTACGGTCAGGAGCTCGGCCGGGGTGAGGCTTACGGCGAGTACCGGGAGCTCGGCTTCAACCACGAGGACGCAGCATGGGCCGCGGAGATCTCCGGGCATATCAGCGGTGCGCTCGAGGCCACGCTCGGTCAGGTGTTTTTCGACAAGCTGCCGGGGGTACGCGCGCTGCGAGGCACGGCCAGCCAGACGATCATCAAACAGCTGATGGGCAAGGAATCGTTCCAGCAGGTAGCCAGACGCGCCGCAACGGACTACGGCCTCGGCGTCACCAGCGAGATCGTCACGGAGATCCTGCAGGAATCGACCATGATCACCATGGGCGAGGTCCTCAAGATGCGGGATCCGACTGTCGCCGAGCGGCTGAGTGGTGACGAGATCGCCGGCCGCATCGGTGAGATCGCACTCGAGACGCTGAAATCGACGTTCCTGATCGCCGGTGCTGGTCCTGGTCAGCGACTCATCATGGACGGCCGCAGGGCCCGCAACGCGCAGAACTTCTCCACCGTACTCACGCAGATGGCTGAGGGCGCGCAAAAAGCGGATCTGCCCAAGAACCTGCCGGATCACTGGAAGGCCTTTGTCGAGCGCGTCAGCGAGGGCGGCGAGTCCGAGTTCATCCAGATGCCGGTGCAGGAATTCATCGACTTCTGGGCATCCAAGGGCGTCGACGCTGAGACCGCGGCCAACGAGCTCGGCATCTCGAATCTCGAGGATGCCAAGCTGACCGGGCAGGATGTGCGGATCCCGATGGCCAAGTTCGCCAGCAAGATCGCCGTCAACGGTGAGACGTTCAACCAGATGTTGCCGAACCTGCGGCCGCACGATGAGGCCATGACGCTGCGCGAGGCCGAGGAGTACATTCAGCAGCGCGAGAAAATGATGGAACTGCTCGAGGAGTACAGCGCCAAGGTGCGCGACACCGAGCAGGACGCCGAGATCGAGGACATCGTCAATGACGTGCAGGGCCAGCTGGTCTCTGCCGGCTACGACGAGTACAGCGCCTCTCAGCTGGCCACGGTCATGCGTGGCATAGGCATCATGGCCCGCGAGGAGGGCATGGACCCGAAGCCGCTGTACGAGCGGATCTTCGGTGGCGTGAGGCGCGTCACGGAAGGCGAGAAAACCAAAAGCGAAGATGTCGACGTGTTCATCGACCCGCTGCTCGATCGGCTGCGTAACAGGGACTTCCCCTCGCAGCGCGACATGTACGGCCCATCGCTGATGGACTTCGTGATCGCCTCTGGCGGCATCGACATTGGCGACCCTGAGCTCGTGGCCATGGACTTCGAGCTCGGCGCCCAGGATCTCGGTGTCAGCAAGGCCAGACTGGCGCGCTGGAAAAAGGGCGGCAAATCTGCGGCCAGCATCGCCGAAATCGCGGCTGAGGCTGGCTACATTCCCGCCAGCGACGAGAACCAGCTGATCGAAGCCCTGCGTGAGGAGCTCGGCGGTCGGCCCGTGTACGGCACCAGATCCAGCGGAGACATCGCTATGCGGGATCTTTCGGTCACGCTCGACGATCTGCAGCAGATCCTCGACGTCGCCGGCATCGATCTCGAGACCATGACCAACGCCGAGGTCCGCAGGGCACTCGACGAGCGCCGGACCCTTGCGCAAATCGACACCAAGGAGCTCAGTACGCTGACGCAGATGGTGCTCAATCAAATAGGAATCTCCGAGACCATGAGCGTCGAGGCCATGTACGAACTGTATGGCGGGCCTGATGAAATCGACACGATACTGGCCAAGACAGCGGCGATGCTGCCCGAGGTCCCAGATGAACAGGACTTTGGGGATGTCCGAATATCTGATACCGTTCGCCTCGAGGAGACCGGCAAACGCGCCAAAGTGAAACCTCTTGCACAGCGAGAATTTGACAAGGCCGTAAAACGGAAAAACGTGCTCAAAAGGCTTCTGGATTGCGTAAGTGGCTGAAAAGACTATATCCCTGAATGAACTCCAAAGACTGAAATCTGAGGGTGCCGAGGTCGAGTTTGAGACCGAGGTCATGCAGATCGACCGATTTGACGAGCTCCTCGCCACCCTGAAATCCATGGCCGAGAACGAGGCCGAGCGCATTCGCGCTGACATTGCCAGAAACCAGACCAATCTCGAGATCCTCGCCACGCTGCAGAGTCTCGTCCGCAAGGCGGGCGATGGGCCCAAGTCAACGCCAGTGGATCTCTCCCCGATCTTCACCATGCTCGAGGAGATGCGCGCGGAACGCACCCGCGAGCCCATCGACTACGACTTCAATATCATTCGGCCGGGAGGCGATGGTTTCCAGCCGGCCACCAAAATTGAGGCGCGAGCCGTCAAGCCAGTCACTCACTAAGGAGGGTGAGACATGACCGTTTACTACAATGTCACTTATAGCAATCTGGCTGGTGGCAATTTCACCGAGGAGGGCGCGTTCGTAACGTGGAACGCCGGCGCTGACTCAGGTTTTATTGTCTCAGACATTATCGGAACACCAACAACGACCGGCAAGCTGGCCATCGCGATCATCGACGGCTCCACGCCGCCGGACGCAGCTGACACGCTCACCCAGGGCGGTGTCACCGCTGACGTGGATGTTAGCTCCCTCCTGCTCTATCCCGCCTACCTGCGCGATGACGTCTCGGTAACTGATACCGCAGGCGACATCGACATCGCATGGACCGGGCCCGCGATCGGGGCAACGCACAGCATCCTGTTCGACGGCCAGACGACCAACGTCGTCGTCGGCGAGATCCTCACGTTCTCCGGGGGCCAGCAGGCCGAGGTCATCACGGTGGTATCCGACGCCGGCGCGACCGGCGAGCTCGATATTCGGATCCTCTTGGACATCGACACGTTCGGGTTGCCGGTCAACAACGAGACATTCACCGGCGACATCGCCGGCGACGGTACGGTCAATGGCGAATGTCATCCACGCGCCTATACACCGCTCGAGCTCCATCGCTTCCTCGCGGATCTTAACGACGACGAGACGATTGCTGGCGACGACGATCTCTCGATTATTGATCCGACTGCTTCTGAGCGCCAGACGAACCAGATCGTTCGCCTGCTCGGACTGGTCACAATCAACGATACAGTCGCACAGCACATGTACGGCGGCTCAATCGAGCAAGGCTCTGGCAATACTCAAACGCTGTACTCCGGTCTCGGCGTACAGGTCACGACACCGCTGGCGACAACTATTCCCGTGCTCATTCAGGAGGACGCGATCGTCACAGAGTATTGGGATAATGCCTACATGCCGGACTCGGTATCCGGCAAGGTCCGTATCCTGCTCAAGACGATCGAGAATGGCGTGGCCATCGACGGCCAGCGCGTGAAGGGCAAGCTGCTCGAATTTGGCGAGCTCTATTTCGAGGGCTTCACGACGTTGGGTACTGGCGAGACGTCACTCGCGCTGTTCTCCTCGGGCGACTCGAATAACAACACGGCTGTCGGCACGGTTGCTGGTGCGCCCTACAACACGATCGTCCTTGTCGAGGGCTACCAGACGCTCGATTACAACGAGGGCTCTGGCGCGACGCCATTCGGCCTGTCGATCGACTTTGGCTCTGCGAGCTCCCTGCAGACATACGAGCGGACCAAGTACATCCAGCGCCGCGGCACGGCCGAGACTCTATTCGGTCGCAACGCGCAGCTGGTAACAGGCATCAATCGGAATTTCGCCTACAACAACGAGACAGGCGGGCCTCTGCTCGAGGACGAGATCCTGGCTTACGGCACCGAGATTCCGTACACCGGCGGCACCGGCACACTGGTTGCCGTTGGCGATGTGGTCGAGGGTGGAACCTCCGGCGCCCGCGGTCGCGTGATCTACGTCGACGATACGGCCGGCACCGGCACGATTATCGTTGCGGACCCGACTGGCTCGTTCAACAACACCGAATCGCTGACGACGCTGCGCGGCGCAGGCGAATGGACCGCTACCAGTGGCACAGTGGTCAACAATACCGCCAGTGGCACGTTGCTCCTGATTGCCCTCGACGATCAGGGCGCGACCGGCAACCTGTACGGCCAACAGCTGACTGGCGTCGTTCCTGCAAACACGCAGACGGTATTTGGTCGAACATCGAATGCCACGGCCGACGTCAATGGCACGGTCAGTACACGCACAATCAACAACCAGTTTGTCGGCGCCTACACCGGCTCGAATTACCAGACCAATTTTGGTGTGGCAATTCACCCGAGCGATGCAATCGCCGGCGACTCGTTCCCGAACCTCCTCGAGGTCACGATCAGCCCACCGGACAATCGTACCGGCACGGTTACGAATCTGGTGGCTGGCGACCGGGTTACGGTCTACCCGTGGGATGGTGTGGCGCTCGATGTCAATGGCGACGCCGAGCCGAACTTCAACGAGATGGTCACGACTGCCACGGTTACTGGCGGCGTATCGACGACTGTTGTAGTGGGCGCCGGCAACATCCCGAACAACACGCCGGCCGCCGGCTTCCTGCGGCTCGAGCGCGACTCGGATGGCAACTACGATCTGCTCGAGTATTCATCGTTCACGAACACGACAGGTACATTCACGCTGGTCGGCACGGCCCCCAATACGGCCACGATCGGCAACAACCTGTTCCGTGCGCTGATCGACAAGGAGCATGTCTCCGGTGGCCAAGAGTCGTACACGGCAACGTGGATCACGCCGGGAGAGGCGGTGGCCGTTACCGTGCGCCGGGGCGGTAGTCCGAATCCGATCAAGACGTTCAAAACGACCACGACATTCGGGCCGTTTTCCGTCCAGACGATTCGGACGCCGGATGAGTGATTGTTGTTGGCGTATGGGAGTCCGGGTTCACTGATGAACAGCTATTCATCGAATGGCGAATGTGGAAACAGACGATCAGCGCCTACCAGATTCGAGATTGGCGCATGGTGGGAAACGTACCTGGATGCGGCGCGTATCAGGAATTCGACAGGATTGAGGATGCGATAGCCGACATTGCGGAGCACCGTAGGATCTTCCTGATCCCCGGCGCTCGCCAGACTGTTAACGAAATCAGGGCCGTGGATAATCCGGCTTTGATTTTCGGCAGCTATGACGAGAATCTGCATAGGCTGGTGACGCCGCCATCACAGGCTGTTCGGATCCCGACGCCACAAGATACCGATATGTTTGCAGCGGCCTGCCTGCCGCTGGTGCTTCATCATGTCTACTGATCTCCGTACTGAAATCAACGATTGCGAAGCCAGCGGCACGACGTTCACAACGTCAGGCTCGGCGCTGGCAACCAGTAACCTTCCCGGTCAGTTTTACGAGGGCTCAAACTCGGTACGTGCACAGCACTCGAACAACGACGACGAGCTCTACACGACGACTGACTCGGCCGGCACGGCGCTGAACATCAACATGAATGATGTCACGGCTTACGTCCTGCTCAAGGACTCGCTGCCGCAGACGTTTGCCAATCGCGGTGTTCAAATCCTTCTTGGCGACGGTACAGACCGAATCGGCTATTCAGTCGGCGGTCAGGACGCGCAGGGTATTCCAGTCGGCCCATTCTTTAACGTCTACAAGCTGGATGTTTCCGAGATCGTGGCTGCACCGGGTACGAACTTTGCCGTATATGCAGGCTCAGAGGCGAACCTGAACCAAGGTGCGGTAACTGAGTTCGGTATCGGCACATTCCACAACGCTAAGGCCCAGGGCAACGTCGCTAACCTCAACCTCGACCGTATGACCTATCACGCCAACGGCAGCTATGCGCTGCGCATCAACGGCGGCACGGTCGGTACTCCTGAAACGATGGCTGATGTGCAGGGCGATGACGTTACAAACGGTTGGGGGCTGATTGCGAATCCGCTTGGTGAGCTTTACTACTTTTTTGGCCCGACAGAATGGGGCGAGCCGGCGGCCAACGCTGATGTGTACTTTACGGCCGCGAATGAACAGTGGTTCCTCGTTGGTGACAACGCAGGCGGCCGCGCGTTAGGAGCAACGCACTTCCCGTTCCGTGTTGTGGGCAATGCCACGGACACGATCAGCTTCGTTCTCGATAATGTCGTCATCGTCAACACCGGCACTCGGGCGCAGTTCGACATGTCCAGTGCTGATGTCGATACTTTGGCACTCGATGCAGTCACATTCACGGATCTCGGCGCGATCACCATGCCGGTACAGGATGCCGGCAACAAGTTCTGCTTCAACTCGATTTTCAATAACTGCGACCAAGTGGATCTGCAAAGCCTTGATTGTGACAACCTCACATTCAACGGCACGACCGACGCCAACGGCGCGATCATCTGGGACGCCGATGATGGTTCCGAGGAGAATCAGGACAACCTGACATTCAACTCGGACGGCACTGGTCACGCGATCTACCTGACGATCAACACGGCCGCGGCCACGACGTTCAACATCGACGGCTATACGTTTAATGGCTTTGCCGGCCAAGACGGCACAGCCGGGAACCGGGTATTCCTGATCGACAATCAGGCTGACGGCGACATCACTATCAACCTGACAAACTGCCAAGCCCTCAACGTCGTGGGCACCGGCTCCGGTTTCTCCTTCGAGCTCTCGGCCGGCACCGCCAGTACCGTTACGATTCAGCAGACGGTGTCCATCACGATCACTGTCATCGACACAGCAGGAAACCCGATTGAGGGCGCCAAGGTATTTCTCGAGGAAAGCGGCGGCACCGACATCATTCCGTTCGACATCACGAACGCCAGCGGACAGGTCACTACGACATACGCCGGCTCAACGCCGCAGGCCGTTGTCGGCTATGTGGCCAAGGGCACAGCCGCCCCTGTCTACAAGCGAACGAACATCAATGACACGATCGGTTCTACTGGTCTGAGTGCGACGATTACGATGGTGAGCGACGAGTAATGGCTGTCTCAGTAAATTGGCTCACCGGAGAGATCACTATTCCCCGGGCGGACATGCCGATCATTCAGGCATCTCCGGAGGTACGGCAGCTGGACACGGCGCAGTTCTGGCTCGATCTCAAGGATCTCGAAAAAACGGTCGATGGCATCCCGTGGCCAGACACGCAAACGAACTTCCCGAAATACACGATCTCTGGCTTCACCTACGCGCAGGCCTTCCTGATTATCGACCCGTACTTCGTTACGTTCGAGGATGGCCAGTACAGCGTGGCGTTACAAGGAACGAACAACAACATCCTGGACGTAGCCACGGCCAATCAGGTCAGGATCCTGTCGCAGAACAGTGGCGGTCTGATTGAGGGCAAGATCTCGGATGCAGACATCGCCAACATCTTTGCTTACGTCGTTGAGAACGGCGAGACGTTCGAGCAGCAAATGCGACTGATCCGCGCGGACGCGGCCGGCAAGGTCGTTCAGGCTGGCGATGGCAGCTACGCGATCAGGGATGCAGCGGACAGCAAGGATCGGATTGTTGGCGATGACGCGGCCAACGGAGGCCGTGACATCAGTAGCACGGACGGTACATGAGCAGCCATTATGGAGGATCTCATTTCGCGAGCTCGCACTTCCTGTCATCGCACTACGGCAGGACTGGTATCACGCCGCCGCCATTCACGCCGGAGCCGGTATATCCTCCGGGCACACGGCGAATCAGTGACGTGCAGCGTCGCATCATGGAGGAGGAGGAGCTCATTCTGCTCGTGATTCGAGCGTGGCTCTCACTCAAGGATCGAGAATAGTGGCACTACAGGACTGCATTAAAAAACTCGGGGTCGTCTCCAAGGAGGATCGCGAATTGCTGCAGCAGTTCCTTGACGAGGGACTGACTGACGAGCAGGCCGTGCGCCGTCTCCTGATCCAGTCACAGGCCAACGTCGTCGACATCGCTGGCCGAGCTCGTGAGGCTGGCGCGACCGTCACCAGCCCACGCGATGTCATCGGCGAGCTCCGCAGCTTCCAGAACGAGCGGCTGCAGCGACTACTGGTGCAGCGCGCCGGCATCGAGGACCAGATCGCCGAGAGCAACGCCGATTACGGCGACATGGCCAGCAACATCGAGCTCCTGAACTCAAAGATGTCGGAGGTATTGGGCCAGCCGATTGACGTGACTGAATCGAGTGACGAGCAACTCGAGATGGTTTTTGGTCAGGCGATGTTTAACAAGGTGCTCCGTGAAGGGCTGCGCAACGGAATACTTGGCATCCAGGGTGTAAAGCCAAAGGAAGTTCTCGAGAGTTTCCGTGCCTATCGAGACGCCATGCAGATCAATCGTCGCAAGCATGGCGGCCTGATTAACCAGTACAACCGCGTGGCCGGCATGGTCGATCGGATCATGTCTGGCGAGACGTATTTTCAGGAAGCCGAGAGCGAGATCACTCCTGACTACATGGGCTTTTTCTCGAACCTCGAGAAGGCCGTCGTCGAGATGCGTCTGCCGGAATGGAAAAAGGGCGGCGAGGCCAAGGCCAAGGTTATCGCCCAGAAGATCCGCAAGATGCAGGGCGTCAAACAGGAGGAGCTCGACTGGACTGGACTGCTCGACATGCTCGAGGCAGCGCCCGAGGAGAAGTGGAGCAGAAATCAGGTCCGTCGCTACGTGCAGGCAAACGGCGTCGAGCTCACCGAGACCGTGACTGATCCGAATTTGGCTGACGCCGTCGAGGAGCTCGATTGGGATGACGGCACAGTCTGGGATGTCGACGAGGCGTGGGACTACCGCGTCGAGGAAATGATGGATGAGTTCGATCAGGCCTACCCGCCGACTGGCCCGGAGGATCAGTATTTATTTTTCAGCATAGAGGGCTGGTTCGAGACTCGTCACGACGACATTGTCGAGGACTACGATCTCGACGAGGACCAGATCGCGCGACTTGACGGCACGATGGACACGCTGGCTGAGGTTCTCGCGGACAACAAATACGATCTGTACGCGGACTACAAAGTGCGGATCCGCGATGAAGCCGAGAACTCAGCCAATGAGATCGCCTACAACGATTACATGGAGGAGCCGCTCTATGTTTACGAGGCGTATGGCAACGGCGTCGACATGGAGCTCTATATCTTCGGTAACAGTGAGCAGGGCTTCGACGTCCGTGACGGAGGCACAGACTGGAGCGATCGGATAAGTGGCTTTGATGAGCCAGTCTATTCGCTGAGCGAGGCCCAGATCCGGGCCGACGAATATGCCCGCGAGCAGGGCTATCTGAGGGACGAGGAGAGCGAGTTCGCGCCGCGGTGGAGCGAGTACGTCGAGGGCACGTTCAACAACTACCGCGAGGTCAAGCTCAAGCTGCCGGAGATGGAGGCCACATTCACTGAGCCGGCGCATTGGGGTGACGAGGAAAACATCGTCATGTTCATGCGCGTCACCGATCGCATGCTTCCGAACAGGGCGCTGTGGATCCGCACTATCGGTGTGCCGCTCGACTTTGATCCGACGGCCATGGGTTTGAGGGAACTGTCACCGGCTGAGGCTCGGTTCAATCACGAGCAGGGCAGCAAGATCATCATGGGGTCGCCGACAGGGGATGCTGAGGGCAACCGAACAGGTTATAGCCTGCAGCCAATGCGCCAGGAAGGGCTGCCTGCCGCATTTTTCAGTGCTGAAAGAGCAGCTGAGCGCGGCGATCGCTATTTCATTGTTTCCGAGGCCGGCAATCGGCTGTCGACATACTTCATCGACGAGGCGCAATCAGACTGGCACCAGCAGGGACGTCAGTATGGCTACGTCGACGACAAAAGAGTGCTTGAGCTCGATGAGCAAGACACGGAGCTCGGCCGTCAGTTGGGTGCAATATCCGACAAGTGGTACAGCGTGTATGCCGAGTGGGCCTCAACACAAGATCGGAGAGGGCAGCGCAGAGAGACTACTGGTTTCCAAACTCCACGGCCAGCCGAGCACAACGCAGGCGATTTCCGTGCGGGGATGAATCTCGTTTCGACCCGCCGGCAGCCGATGTCGATAGAGTATTTCACCGACGATGTGACTGCACCGCAGTATGCGGCATGGATTACCCAAAACGTGTCGCAGACCGACATGGACAAGTACCGCGACTTGCAGCGGGCCCGCCGGCAAGTGCGCGACGAGGCCGCCGCGGCCGGTCGTGGTGTTGCTGATGCGCCGTTCAAGGGCGATGCGTGGCTGGCGCTCGGATTGAAGCGCGCACTGGTGCAGGCCATCGAGGAGGGCAACGATCAGTTCGCATGGGCTGATGCCACAACGCTCTCGAATCGATGGAGCTCCCGTTACGAGGAGATGTACGAGAACCAGTACGACAAGAAGATGCCATCGATCATTCGGAAGCTGACCGGACAGAAGCCGGAGCATCTCGGACCCGATGGCGCTCCTGCTCGCCCGGGCGAGAACGGCTACTGGAAGATCAACCTCACTCCTGAGCTCAAGCAAAAGATCGGCACCGAGGGCTTCCCGCTGTTCCAGGACAAGCGCGGATCCATCACGTTCAACGAGGCCGGCAGGGCCACGATCAGTCTCTACGAGGCGGCAGATCTGTCGACGTTCATTCACGAAGCAGGCCATCTGTATCTCGAACTGATGAAGATGCTGTCGTCACGGCCGGAGGCATCCGAGCGGATCCTGAGCATGGCAGAGACCACGCTCGAGCAGCTTGGCGTCGAATCGTTCGACGAGATCACGACCGCGCACCACGAGCAATGGGCCGAGTGGTTCGAGGTCTATGCCATGAGCGGCAAGGCGCCGACACCAGCCCTGCAGCGCGCGTTCAATGCGTTCCGAACATGGCTTCTCGAGGTCTACCGCAGGCTCAAGGGCATCAAGGGCATGGAGATCCCAGACGAGGTCCGCGGCGTTATGGATCGCATGCTGGCCAGCGACGAGGAGATCGCGATGGCCGAGGCCAACATGGACTACGCGCCGATCTACCTCAACGCGGAACAGGCCGGCATGACCGAGCGCGAGTTTGAGCTCTACAAGAACGAGATCATCGAGGCTCACAACGACGAGGTCGCCAAGCAATCCGCGAAGCTGATAGACGCGATGAAGCGCGACCAGAAGGCATGGTGGGACGAGGAGTACAAACAGATCGAGGCGCAGATCCGACTGCATGCCTACGAGCAAAAGGTATTCAACGCTCGCGCCTTCCTGATGACCGGCAAGCTGGCTAACGGGCTGCCTGCCGGCAAGGCTCCGTTCAAGCTGGATCGTGACTCCGTCTTGGCCGCTCTCAACGGCGACACCGAACTGATGAAAAAGCTGCCGCACACGGGCGCCTATGGCGTCTACCGGCGCAAGGGCGGTGTCGACGTCGACGTGGCTGCTCAGTGGCTCGGCTATACCGATGGCCTCGAGATGCTGAACGATCTGCTCCGGGCGCCGGACATGGAAACCTGGATCGCCGCAACGACGGCCGAGCGCATGCGCCAGAAGTATCCCGATCCGTTCAAGGACGGCTCGATGCAGGGTGCTGCAATTCGCGGAGTACACAGCACCAAGCGCGCCCAGATCCTCGCCCGCGAGATGCGGCAGCTGCGCAAGCAGATGAGAGAAAACAGGCCAGTGGTCCGCGCGACTGAGGAGCGCATCAAGAAGGAACGCCGCGAGGCCATGGCTGCCAACAAAGGACAGCTGCCGAAGCGCGACGAGGTCCAGATGATCCGCAGGGCGGCAGTCGAACGCATCGACCGCATGCGGATCCGCGACGTGAAGCCGCACGTATTCCTGAACGCCGAGCGCAAGGCGGCCCGGGAGGCATTCGCCGCCATGGAGCGGCAAGACTTCGAGAAGGCCTACGAGGCCAAGCGCCGGCAGCTGATCAACTTCGAGATGTACCGGGCAGCCGTCAAGGTCGGCGAGCAGAACAAGAAAACGCAGCGGTATCTGTCGAAGTTTGAGAACAAGCGAGTGCAGCAGCGCCTTGGCAAGGCGGGTGTCCTGAACAAGATCCTCGGCATCCTGGACGGCATCGACATCCGAAAGCGGTCGCTGGCCGAGGTCGATCGCCTCGAGGCCATGAAGGATCTCAAGGATTGGGTCGACTCTGGCAGACTGATCGTGACGCCGGAGACGTTGGCGCTGATCGAAAGCAAGGACGTCAACTGGCAGAACTTCACTGTCGAGCAATTCCGTGGTCTCAGGGAGATCATCGAGCAACTCGAGCACGAGGCCGATCGCACCGAGTACGTCTACCTGAACGACGAGAAGATGCGCCTCGATGATGTCGTGGTCGAGCTTGAGCAAAGCATCATCGATCACGGCAAGGAGATTGAGCTCCGTGGCGGTCGCAAATCGAAGGCCGAAGGCGCGGCGAAGGTAGGCCGGCAGGCGTTGACAGCATGGCTGCGTCCCGGCGCGATGGCCAGATTGCTCGATCGCAACGGATGGGGCGCGATGACCAAGCGGTTTATCGTGCCGATCCGTCGCGCCTATGCGGAGAAATATATCCCGCAGATCCACGATATGCAGGAGAAGCTGGCCAAGGTCTACCTCAACCATTTCTCGTTCAAAGAGATGTCTCAGCTGCACAAGCGCACGATCGAAGTGCCCGGGCATGGCAAGAAATACTCAAGGGCTGATGCGATCTCGCTGGCTCTCAACATGGGTAACGAGGGCAACATCAAGGCCGTGACGCAGAGCATGTCGAACGGCAAGATCATCTACGACAAGACGTTTCAGGACGTCATGCTCGGCTCGCTCACCGAGAGCGACTGGCAGTTTGTGCAGGCGACGTGGGATTACATCGAGTCGTTCTATCCGGCGCTCAGGGAGGCTGAGGAGCGCCGGAGAGGCATCGCGCCGGAGCAGGTGCAGGCCAAGCCGCTGACGGTACGGACTGCCGATGGCAAAACGCTCACGCTGCGAGGCGGGTATTTCCCGATTGCCTTCGACCCAGATCTGTCGGATCGCGTGAAACAGGACGAGGTCGTCGACATCATGGAGAAGATGGGCACCGGCGTTTACGTCTCGGCCAGCACCCGTGCGAGCTCAACCTACGAGCGCGTCCAGAACCACGGCCTGCCGGTGCGCTTGGATCTCAATGTCATCGACATTCATCTGCGCGACGTCATTCGGGATCTGGCCCTGGGTGATGAGGTCAACGCGATCCAGCGCGTCATCAATGACAAGCGATTCCGTGCGGCGATGCGCCAGACGAACAACATGGAGACGCTCAAGGTCCTGAATCTGTGGCTCACTGATGCAGCAGTCGGCGAGTCTGCGGCAAATCATATTTTGACCAAGACGGCGCGGTGGGTCCGCGGCGGCTTCGTCAAATCGAAACTCGGCCTGAGCGCGACGGTTTCGCTCCTGCAGTTCACCGGCTGGTTCC
>Ga0111171_1001_pt1 | contig 54660 bp, 73 predicted proteins | sample DeeMarSWOR324_28_FD_80232 | JGI IMG/M metagenome (GOLD analysis project Ga0111171, IMG submission 80232) | Acidithiobacillales bacterium SM23_46 | reverse complement strand
TGACTCTCGGCCCTTTCTTTTTCATCGTGTTTCCTCAGCATCATGCGGACAAAATCGAGGCAGATCTCGTAGTCCCTGCTCTTGCGGTGATGGTCGGGGATCTCACCCTCGTAGAATTCCTCGAAGCAAAATTTGCCAAACTCAAAGTCTCGGCGCACCAGCTCCAATAACAGCAAGGCCATTCGGTCGGCGAGGAATATCAGGCGCCGTTGCTGGCGCCCAGGGTTATGCTCGTTGCTTGGCTTTATAGAAGGCAATCTCTCGGCTCCTGATGTAGTTGAGTACGCGCGGCGACGGCGGCACCAGCGCGTGATTATTCCATTCGTGCGGCGGCCGGCACTTGGCCTTTTTCTCGAACGTAAACACGGCCCACATGGGCTTGCGGCCCTTCTCCTGAGCGTAGTGCCGAAGCATGGCGTAGAACACCTCATAGCTCGGCCAGTCGGGCGGCAGCGGCTTGGCCGTGTTCCTGCCGATCGGCACCAGATCCGCGTCCTTGGCCTCGATGTCACGCTTCGAGAACGGTACTTGCCAGCCACATTTCGGGCAGATCCGCTGGCGGCTGAATATGTGCCGGCACTCCTGACACTCGTATTGCTTGGACTCCTCGGCCTCGCCCGATTTCGGATGACGCGACCAGTTATCGCAGGCTTTCTTGCCATCATCGAGGCGCCAGCGGAACAGATCGTCAGCCATGCCGAGGCGCGGCACGTTGCCGGCATGATCGAGGACCATGCACTCGCCACCGTCAGGCTTGGGCCTCATGCCTCGACCAATCATCTGCAAGTGCAACACGATGCTTTTGGTCGGCCGGCATACCTGGACGCAGCGAACCGAGGGTGCGTCGAATCCGTATGACGCTATGCCTACGTTGACGAGCACCTGAATTTTTTGGGCCTTGAACGCAGCCACGACTCTGTCGCGGTCGCCCTGCGACAGTCCGGTGTGCAGCGCCTCGGCCTTGATGCCGACCCGATTGAAGCGGTCGGCGAGGGCCTCGCAGTGTCGGATGTCAACGGCGAACGTGATGGTGTGTCGGTCGGATGCCAGCCTGAGCCAATTGTCGATCGCGTCGCCCACCAGCTCGACGCAGGCTTTCGATAACTTGCCGACCTCATAGTCGCCCTTCCTGATCTTAATGCCGGTGAGATCCGGCGCGTCAGCGCCATAGTATTCGACCGGCGCGAGGTATCCCTCCTTGATGAGCTGGCGCACCGAGACCACGTTTTTGATCTCGGTGAAGTAGTAGCCCAAGCCTCGGCCAGTCTGCCGTGCCGGCGTCGCCGTGTAGCCATCGACGCGGGCTTTGAGCTCGTAGTGGTTGAGGATCTCGAGGATCTTCGGTGCCATCGAAAGGTGACACTCATCGACGAGGACGCGATCGACCCTCGGGAACCAGAAGTCTTTGTCTTTGCGGACTCGGGCGATGAGCGTCGGCCAGGATATGACATGCACCGGATTCATTGGATTCCAGTATTCGCCCTGACGCTTGGCGCGCATCGTCGAGACGTTGTTCGCCCCGCAGATCGAGGCGGCTGCGCCGTGCGTCTGCGTGAAGATCTCATTGCGCGGGGTCAGGATCGCGGTCGAATTGCCGCGATCCATTTCCCGCTTTGCTATCAGGCATTGGATGATCGTCTTGCCTGAGCCGGTCGGCGCACAGTGGATCACGCGGTCGTTGACGCCATGCCCCATCGCATAGTCAACATCGCTCGCCTGATACTCGCGCGTCTCGATCTTCACTTTTTCCTCGCCACGATCACGGCCGCCGCCGTCCAAGTGCTCACGTATTCGAGATCCGCGACATCGTCAGGCGTGAGCTCGAGCTTGGTGGAGTCCTCGCCACCATAGGGAAACGCCTTGATGAGCGAGCAGGCTTGTCGCAGCTCCTCGAGCTCGACCTCCTCCTGCGTCGGCTCCGGCTTGGCCGAGGGTCGATTGTCCTCGGGCTTGGCCTTTTCCGGCTTCTTGGGTTTCTCGGTCGCCGGCTCGTCGCCGATATTCAGCTCCCGCTGAATCTTGTAGACCGTGCGCACATGCACACGGCACAAGTCAGCGATCTCCTGACGCTCGAGAGACGAGATCTCAGGATCCTTGAGGGCCAGCTCCACCGCGTTGCGCTTGTCCTGTTTCGTGCGTCTCAGGCCGTGCTGCGCATTGGCACCCAGGGCATATTGCAGCGCCGCGTGAATGTCGCCCTCGTGGATCTCGCAGTCGATGGTTTCCTTCTCGGCGTGAATGTGTGCGAGCAGGCGATGGAAGCCATCAGCCAGCACCGTGCGCTTGCTGTTTTTCTCGCGGAACACGATGATCGCCGGGAACTGGTCGCCATTCTCGAGATCCTCCCGATACTGCTCGATGGTGTCCTTGTCGAGACGCTTGCGTACCTGCGTCGCCGCAGTGGCCTCGATTGACTCGACCGGCAGCGACTCAATCTTCGGTTTTTTCGACGCCATTGCCGTCCTCCAAGTCGAGACCGATCTGCCGGTTGTAGATCTGCTCGAGCTCGGCCTCGATCTCATTGGCCAGCTCGGTAATCAGCCGCTCGCGCAGCGTCTTTGTCTGCCCCCCGGTAATCAGCCGCATGACGTCATACGGATTGATTGCCGAGTCCGATGCCTGCACGGCATTGATGGCGTTGAGCCGCACTGCCTCGCAGATCTTCTCGAGCCGGTCAGCACAGTCAGCCCGAAGGCGCTGCCGGAACGTCATTGCTTTCGCTTGTTTTTTCTTAGCCATTATCAAACCTCAGCTCCATGAATCGAACGCGGTCGGGATTGACCACGTACACCTCCTGCTCGAGACCGCCGAAATTGCTGTCCTTTGCAGTTTGCTTTTGCCACTGGTCCACCGTCTTGCCGACATCCACAAAGCCAAAGTGCGTCATGTCGGGATTGAGGTGGAAATACCAGTCAGGTTTCTCGGTCGCTCGATCAAATGACGATGTCGAGCAAACCATGTATGTCTTGTGCGGCCAGTCCTTGCGGCACGTAAACGGGTAGCCAAGCCGCTTGACCTCGCAGCGGTGCCAGCCGGCATCGTCGCCGGCGTCCACGTAGAGATCCCCGTTGTCGCTGTAGCCTCCCCGCTCCTCGTAAGTGGGTGCCCGCTCGTATGGCGGCAGCTTCACGGTATGGCCGCGCTGCCACAGGTAATGCGCGACCCACCACACCGCCGTTTGACTGGCGTCGAGCCGCTCGAGGAACAATTCGTGATTCGCGGGCATATCTACCGGCCTTTGGCCCTGTCGGGTGACAGGCTACTAGGCTCGCCTTTGGTCGCTGCCGTTGCCCTTATGGCCACTCGGATCACTGGTCGGCCGGTCGGACCTCCCCGAGATTTTTGCCTGCTCGAGTTCCGGTCGAGTGTGGAATTAGCACCGCAGGAAGCGGCGCCGGTAGGGCGACACGCGGATTTTGCGTTACAATCCGTGTGCGCCGGTAATCGACTACCCGATTCCCGAGGCCCTCGGAGCTGGTTACTCCGGGGGCCTAAAATTTTCGGCACCTGAAAATGCCGAGCTGTCGAATCTACGTGTTCCACGCTTCCCTCGCAAGAGCTTCGAGCTTTGCCCACTGGTCGTCGGTGAATTCGTTGCTGCCGCGCCGATCACCTGGGCGCGAGATGAAGTCAACACCCTCGCAGTTTCCGACATGCCGGATGTATCGCATCAGGAGTTCGCGGATCTGCAAGTGGTGATTCACCACATGGTTGAAGAACACTTGCGCCGCGCAATCCGCGCGCCCCTCGAACCGCAGCGGATCCTCGAGGTACATTCGGCCGACCTCCTCGCCCTGCGCCATGAATGCAATGTGCGTCGGCGCCGGCTGCGCGATCACAAAGCGGGGCTTCTCGTCACTTCGATCAATCATGCCGGCAGCCCCATCGTGAACGCCGTGCGCCGGCTGACCTCGATGTAGCCGGCACCAATCAGCTCCTCGAGCTTGCCGGCCTTGTCGCCATACTCGACCATGACCGTCATCGTTTCCGGCTGCGTGAAATGCAGCGTCGGCAATTGTGCGTAGAGATCATCGACGTCACCCCACCAAAAGATTTTCATGCGTCCTCCTCACACCAAGAACTGCGGCGGCCTCGGGATCTCCTGATCGAGCGGCCGCCACCAGTGCAGGCAGTAATTGAAATTGTTGACATGGTCCTTGAGCGGAACGTGGAGCTGCATAAGGCAGTCGTCATCGCCCCAAAACGTGCAGGCGATCCATGTCATGTCGTCATAGCTCGGCATCTTTGAGCGCCGGCTGACGGAGGCGTGTTCCCACCCCGCGCCAACCGACACGATCACACTCAACCCTCGCTCCCTGAAATGGAATGCGCCGTTTTGCTTGTCGCCAATCGGATAGCCGCGCAACTGTACGCGGTGCTTCTCGCACCAGTCAGGAACGTGTAGCGGCACGGCGGTCCTCCTCGTCCTCGAATTCGCGCCGCAGCTTCGCGTAAGCATCCTGCAGATCCCAACCACCGTAGCCGCTGCATTTGAGTACGCGCTTGGCGGCCTTGGCCACACGGCGCAGCTCGGACATGCTCATCTTGTCGGGATCTTTCATCGCTTGAATGCACCAGCCAGGGCAATGATGTCGGTCACGCTGAGGCGCGGTTCAGTCGGCGCCGGCGTCTCGTCGTCGCTCTCGAGGTAAGTAAATGCCGAGCGGTCATTGCCGATCATGTAGCCCATGCCGTCAGTGCCCACGGCCCACAGCGTTGTGCCGTCCCAATAGAGCCCCGGCGTGTTGTAGTCAACCGACCTATTCTGGATTTTCATATCGGAATCCCCTTGTCTTTGGCGTCGTTACGGATGGACTCGCGGAGGTACGCCGACAGCGATAGGCCGGCGCGCGCCGCGAGCAGCTTGAGGGCCCGGAGCTCTTGTGCGGTGAGCCGAAACTGGACCTTGTCTGTTCTCTTTTTCATAGGCATAATGTACTGACACTTGTACTGACAAGCAATACTTACGCGAGGAAAAAAATGGATCCGAAAATGCCGTGCCGTATATCTGACGGCCCACAGACACCGGAGGACGCCGCTGAATCCTGGGATCGCTGGTTCGGTCAGGAGGACGAGGATGATGCTTACGAGCGCCACCGGCAACACGAGATCGACACCACTGACCGCTGCCCCGAGTGCAAGGGTCACGGCGCCGATCCACTTTCCGACAACGTCAACTGGCTGCCGTGCAAAACGTGCGGCGGTGATGGACGAGTAGCAAAAGCAACGCGAGGAGACCGCAATGAATGACCAATACACCGAAGCACCTGACCTGCCGATCCGCATGACGCAGGAGTTTTTCAAGGATCTGATCGAGAGCCTTGTCGAGCAACGACTGAACAGCCACGCCGCGCTCACCGAGGCCGACGATTGCAAGGAGCTCTACACCGCACTCGCCAAGGCGCAGACTGAAATCAGGAACGCCGAGAAGAACACGGAAAACGAGTTTCTCAACAGCAAGTACGCGAACCTCGCTGCCGTGCTCGATGTCGTGCGCGAGCCGCTGGCCAAGAACGGGCTCGCTGTCGTGCAGCTTCCGGTGCAGGCTTACAACGATGACGGCACACCGACCTCGAATTACGTGCGCCTGATTACCATGCTGACGCACCAGTCAGGCCAGTCGATCTCGACCGAGTGGCAGATGTACTGCGAGAAGCCCAACCCCCAGGGCATCGGCTCGACGCTCACCTACATGCGCCGCTACATGCTGTCGGCGATCTGCGCCGTGGCTCAGGCCGATGACGATGCGCAGGCAGCCATGAAAGACCCGAGTCAGTATGACCGGATCTCGCCGAAGGAAGCCGATGACATTCTGGTCGAGGCTCAAAATCTGTTCGGCGACGATGGCGACCGTGTCGTTGACCGGATGCTGGCCAAGGTATTCAGCACCAGCGATGTGCCGATCACGCAGGTACGCGACATCCCCGCTGGTCAGGCTGACGCAGCGATCAATCTGCTCCGCAACCAAGCGAAGCGTGAAGCCGCGCAGAAGCAGCAAGCGGGGCAGGACAAGAAACCGGCCGATAAGAAGCCACAGGCGAAGGCGAGCAAGAGTGACGCGGACGAGTCGTAATGGACTGCCGCATAGTCACCGTTGAGCAGGGATCCGATGAGTGGTTAGACCTCCGCAGAAATCGGATTACCTGCTCCCGCCTCGCCGATGTAATGGCCAAGCCGACAACGAAACGGTATCAGAAATATCGGCATGAGAAAGTCCTCGAGCTCCTCGGTCACAAGCATGTCGAGGAGAACCCCGAGTGGGCTCAGCACGGCAGGGAGCACGAGCCTCGTGCGATCGCCGGCTACGAGTTCAAGTACGATGTCGATGTTGAGCACAACGTGTTCCTGATCTCGGAGAAATTCGACTGGCTCGCCGGCTCGCCTGACCTCCTGCATCTTCCCAACTACGATGCCGGCGGTGAGGTAAAATGCCGCGCGCTGTTCAAGAACTACAAGAAGTACCGGGAGATTGCCGAGCAGCACAAAGGCACCACGCGAGCTTGCCCCGCCGAAAACCGGCACCAAGTGCAAGGCCACATGATGCTGACCGGGTTCTCCTACTGGTGGTTCATCAACTACTACATCGGCGACAACCTCGAAGGCGGCCTCGTGCAGAAGATCCACCGAGTCGCGGTGCCGAGAGACAACAAGCTGATCGAGCAAATGGAGCACCGCTGTCAGGAATTCATGCTCGAGTGCTATGAACTGGCCGGACTGGCCTAACGACAAGGAGAAGCTATGAGCTCAAGACCACCCACAATCCCATTGCAGCAACAGCCACCGAAACTCGAGCAGCCGCCGATCAAGATGTGTCCATGCGGGCAGTTTCCCGATGGCCTGCTGATCGAGATGCCGGAGCGCGCCAAGTACGGTCGCGCAATGGGTAGCTGCTGCGGCGACTGGTCCGTAGAGTTTCGCAATAACTACACGCAGGATCCGCAGGAGACATTGACGCGGGCGAGCAAGGCATGGAACGATGCCCCCAGGGCGCCGGAATCCGATGTGTTCCCCCCTGAGCCTGCGGCTCCTCCCTCCGCAGAACCAGAGACGTCGCATTAGGGGTAGCGATGACGTCTGGAATCTAAAACAACCCCCGGTCGGCTGAGAGGCTGACACCTCGCGTAAGCCGAGCCTGCTGCGGCTAGTGAAAAGTGCAGGGAGAGGGCGCCGAAAGGCGCCCTTTTTATTTGGCTTGGGCCTGAGCCCTACCCTCGAGACGAGCGACCGCGCGCGAGATCCCCGGAACCGCCTGAACCTGCTGCTCGAGACCCTCGACCTTGGTCTCGATCTTGGTGATGCGCTTCTCGGTGTGGCGCAGCCCACCGATGATCGCAAGCACGATCACAATGGTCTGCCCGATGATGGCGGTCCATAACTCAGGGGTCATTCTGCCTCCCCAACAGCGCGGCGAAGGCAGCCTCGACACGCTCTCGATTTTGCTCGATGTCCTCGGCATTCTCAGAGCCGGTGCGCTTGTTGTCGGCGATCGCTGAATCCATAGCGACGATCTTGGCATCGGTGCCGAGATCCTGGGCAGCCAGCGCCTCAGCTACATTGACGCTCACGCGCCACTCGAGGATCGCGATGCCGACCGCTGACATGAGCGTGAATGCGGCAATGATCGACGCGAGCAGCGCCTTGCTGGTAGCGATCGCCTTGGCGGCGTCCTTTACGGTTATCTCCTCACTCATCGTCCTCGTCCTCACTGCCACCCATGAGAGCAGCCCAAGCAGCGCGCTTTTGCTCCTCCGAGAATGCCGGCTTGGGCTCCGGGGCCGGCGCCCGGACTACTCGCGGGGCTGGCTCCGGCCGTTTCTCGAGGGCCTCGATGCGGGCGACGAGCTGCTGCTGCTGCATTTGCACCTGCTCGATGTCCTCCTCGTGATACTCCTCGATCTGCATTCGTTGCTCGAGGATCTCGCTGGCGGGCTCCGGGGCCGGCGCGACCGGCGTGAAGTCGTGAGCCTCCTCACACTCCTCCTCGCTCTCGAATTCCTTGAGGATCTCTTTGACGTTGCACAGCGACATGGCCGCCAGCTTGTACTTGCCAGCCGTCAGGTAAAACTCAGCCATGCACACCTGATTCAGCACGAGACCCTGCCGTCCGAACACCGGCGTTGACCACTGCGTCGAGCCGAGGCAGTCAGCAATATCGACATCGCCCAGGCTATTCGCAATGCCGAGCGCCTTGGAGTCGAACTGCATGTTAGTGCTGACGTCACCGCCCTGCACCGATACAGGACCAGTCGTAACATCCACCGGCACGTTGACGTCGCCGCCGGTGACGTCAACATCGACAGGCGTATCCACGTTGACATCGACATCGACCTCGTCGTTTTTGTTGCCGCCGGCCTCGGCGATGTTCCACCCGAAGGCGAACCACAGGATGAATACCGCCCATACCAGCGCGTAGTAGAGCCGAACCTTTGTCTTGAGAGTCATAGGGCCACCAATAATCCGAGGGCTATCAAGCCCCGATGAAACCAGTTATCCATGAAGTGATCGCGCCGCTCGCGCTCGAGCTGCTCCTCGCGTACCTGAGTGAACTGCTGCTGTAGCTGGCCGGCGTCGATGAGATGGTTATACGCCTTGCTGAGATCCTCGAGGGCCTCGGCGTTCGCTTCGGCAGCCTCGTAATTGCCGCCAGCAACCACCGTGTATCGCACCAGCGCCTCGAAGCCATCCTTGCTGAATGTCACCGTCTCCTCGGTCGAGGATACGGGAGAGGGCATCTCAGGCAGCCTGACAGGCTTGGCGACCTCGACCGTCGCGTATTCAAGATCCCACGGCGGGAGCTCAACCGGATCGCTGGCGCACCCGCTCAGACTGCCAATCAGAAAGCAGATCGCCCATGTCGTTGTCCTTTTCATCGAGAGCATCGAGCCTCCTCACGGTTTCATCGACTGCCGCCTGCGCGTCAGCCTTGCGCTTCTCAGCCTTGGCAGCCAGCTTGCGGGCCTTGGCGCTATTCTCGTCGATGCCGGTCTGCAGGATCTCGTCACGCTGCTCCTCGGTGCGCCTGAGCGCCCTCGAGTCCCGACCCAGGATCGCCAGCGCCGCCGCCAGCAATGCCCCGCCGAGGATGATGAGCCACTTTTTCAACCGAGATCCTCCGGCTTGAGTACCAGCTCGCGTTTCATGTAGCCGACCAGCGCCGAAATGAATGTCGTCGTGGTGCTGACCACGGTCGGCGATACCGAGACGGCAGTGAAGTTATCGACGAGCGCCCATATGGCCGCCATTCCCATGCCGGCCAGCGTAGCTGCGGTGATCGTACTTGATGGCTTCTTAGGCACATTGACCTCCTTGTCAAAAAAGGGTCCGGCGAGAGAAACAGCAAAAACCTCGCCGGCAAGCCCCTGACGCTGTTCTCCTCCGGGGCGCCCCTATGAGAAGCGGTTGACGATTTCGTTGTTGAGCGACGCCAGCCTGACTGCTGCGCCTGCCCCCTCGAGCGTCAGCGCCTCATTCACGCCAAGGGCACCGGCCGCAACGGTCTGCACACTGAGCACACCATCGTTGCCGGTGGATCCCTCGACCCCGATGTACTCGCCGACCTCGTAGCCGCCGAGACCGTTTGCCGAATCCGTGACCTCGTCCGGCGTCGGCACTGTATTGAAGCCGATCGTGGTGCCGGCCACTACCTTGTGCCGGCGGTCAGGACGATTGTCGCCTGCGTTCGCGTAGCGATTGACGCGCCGATTGCGCGAGCCGCTCGCGTTGTTGAATCCCGGTCGTTTTACTGCCATTGCCATACCTCCTTGTCAGTTGGCACTGAGGCCCTGCGGAGCGCCCGGAAGCCGGACATCTATCGTCTTGCAGGACTCGTTCGATTGCTGCGACTCCTCGCCATTGGTCGCAATGTGTGTCGCCACGTAGCAATGCACCCCGTTCGGCTGGTTCGCGTCCAAGTAAGTAGTTACCGAAGGCGGCACCCGCGCGAGCTCCGTGTAGCTGCGAGGATCCGACATGCCAGTGCCGTCGAGCGGGAACGATTGCTTGTAGAGCACCGTCTCCTCGATCTCCTCGACCGGCATGGCGGTGCCATCCTCGTACTGCGTCGCATTGGTCCACGAAAGATTGACGTCATTGTCAGCCAGGGCAACGCCGGTAATCAGGCCGAGGCCCACCAGAATGCTGTAGATCCACGCCTTGAACCGCTGCCACTGCCGGCGACTCCACACCTTGAGCCGCGCCCACCTGTCCGAAATCCAATCCCTCATAGCAGTCTCCGCACACCGAGAAGTCGGCTCGAAGCATATCGCGAAACCTTGACCGTGTCGCTTTGGTTGCCGCCTAGCACCTCAATGAGAGCGTCGCTCCTGCCGGCGTAGAAACCCACATGCCCAGGAGCGTCGATGACCTCCGGCCCCGGCTGGTCTCCCTGCCCGCGCTTGAGAATCACGATGTCGAATCCGGGCTCGGCCTGCTCGAGCGTGATGCCCTTGCCGACACTGAGCCATGAGCGGGCCCGCAGATCCTTGGATCTCGGCAGCCGGAGCAGCCACGCGATGTAGTTCACGAAGGCCGAGCACCACGGCACCTCGTCATTCTCAGGCCACGAGTTGTCGAGCTTGAGCATGGCGAGGATCTGCGGGTTATCGACGCTGCCACCGACCTCCTGAATCCCGGTGAATCGCTGTGCGATGTCGAATGCGGTCACGTTCATAGCGTTATCCTCCGGCGCTCCCGCCATGCGATTTCCTCCGCTGTCAGCGGATTGTCTTGGTGCTGGCGGGCTTCGACCTCGTAGGGATGATTGCGATAGCCGCCCCAAAATGCTCCGTGCCGCAGCCACAAGAGCGCGTAGGAAATCAGAAACCATAGCCGCCCCTTGCGCTTCACCTGATAGCAATGCTGCAGCTCGTGCCGGTAGTGCCGATCGCTGACCTCGGACTCCTTGAGGCCAAACCACATCCACGACCAGAACACCATGCCCCACCCGCGTCGCATCCACCATGCGTTGTAGACGATTCTGAATTTCATGCTCCCTCCTACGGGATCTGAATGGCCATCATGCCGGCATGGATGCGGAAGAAGCCGTTGCCGCCGCTGGTGCCGTTCTTGGCTGCTCGCAGCGAGAACGTGTGCGGATTGGCGTCCGTCTTGACCAGCGCCATGATCGTGACATAGGTGCCTGAGCCCTGCGAATTCGCGCCGCCATTGGTCGGAATGACTACCGAGTTGGTGACAACCTGAGCTGCAGTAGCCCATATTGGCTGCGACGTATTCGTGTTGCTTTCCGTCACCATGCCGTTGACCACCGTGCCAGCATTCGTGGCGAACTGAATCTTGACGTCATCGGCCGAGGGCGCCTGACAATCAAAGACGATGTAGAGCATGAACGTGCTCGAGACCGGCAGACCAAGGTTCAGAGCACCAGCAAATGTCGTGCCGGTCAGCGTCAGCGAGCCAGTATTGAAGTCGCCTTGGATGCCGGCGGGATTACCTTGGCTGGCCAGGACGATGTCATTGCCGGCATCGTCCGTGAACATCAAGCTGTTCGGCGTATCGTTGCGCACCCATAGCTGACCGTAAGCGGCCGTGTCGCCTTGCGCCGCCGCGCGCTCCTCGAGATAGAGCGTGTAGTCGTTGATGATGACTCGGTCAGATCCGTGATTGACCTCGAACTTGGTGCTGCCGCCCTCCTGAATGGCAACCAGCCCTGACGTCGCCGTGTTGAGCAGGATGTCGCCGCCCCCGACCAAGTGCTGAATGATTACATTCGTGCCATCGGAGTAGATCCTGCCGTCCGCTCCTGCGGTGCCGAGCTGGATCTCGGAGTTGTCCTCCATGATGAGATCTTTGCCGGTCAGGAACGTCATCGCATTGTTGTTCGCCTGCCACAGCGCCACGCCGCCACCGGCAAAGCCGATCGTGTTGGTCGTGACGTTGTAGAAGCCGGTCGTTGTCGCGCTCGAGAACACGATGCCCGGAGCTGCTGCGCTTCCGGTCGGAGCCTGCAGCGGCGCACCGAATATGAGATTGTCGATTGCCGCGCCAGTGCGATTGATCGTGATTGCCGGATCGCTCACCGTGTTAGCGTCATTGATCGCTACAATCTCGAAGGTTTCCGCTGACGCATGGAGATACCAGCGACCATTGTCTGCCGTCGCATCACTCTCATCGAGAACGATTACAGGCCGAGTGTTCGACACCTCGATCGCCGGTGCTGACGGCAGGATGCCAGTCGCAATCGCGAGCGTCGTGCCATCGTAGGTGAAGTTGGCGCTGCCCTCGATGTCATTGGCCGCTGCCGCACCGACAGCGATCTGATTGTCGGTGATCGAGCCGCCGATCGAGCCGCCGGCTGCCGGCGCAGCCCATGTGCCATCAGCTCTCAGGAAGTTTGTCGTGCCACCGCCTGATCCCGGCACGAGTCCCTGCAGCGTAGTCGTGAACTGATCGAGTAGCGCCGTGACCTCGGTGCCAGTCAGCTCATCGACGATGCCGCCGGCGCCTGCATTGTTACCGAGCAGGACATTGTTGCCGACGACATTTTGCATCTTGGCGTAGGTGACTGCGTCGTTCGCAATCGTGGCCGCCTGAGACCCTGACCCTGGGCCTGCGGTTACGTCTCCGGTGAGCTGCGTAATGCCGCCGCCCGGAGGTGCTGCCCATGTGCCATCGGCGCGCAGGAAGTTAGTCGTACCGCCACCGGATGCCGGTGCCAAGCCGTTCTCGGTGCTGGTGAATATGATCGAGAGAGGGTGATCGCCACCAGCATCGTCGGTGAACATCAGGGTGTTCGGCGTGTCATTCCGCACCCATACCTGTCCCTGACCGGCGGCAGGAGTATCGTTAGCGGCCTGCTCCGTGTAGAAGAACGGCGCATTGGCGCCCACCGTGAACGAGCCGCCTGAGCCAGTGGACCAGCCGGCCGAAATCACCGTTGCCGCTGCCCCCGGATTCGTCAGGTTGTAGGTGTTATTGGCATCGTCGATGAACCACAGTTGATTCGGAGTGCTGTTGAGAACAGCGAGGCCGCCCCATCCAGTGCCCGGAGCCGTCAAGCTGGTGCGCTCACGCAAGTAAAGCTGCGGGGCGCCGTTGCCGGCGTCGTTGCCATGACCGATGACGACACTGGTCTCAGTGACTTGCAGCCGGGGCAGAATGTTTCCAGAGCCGTACCACTCGTGCCGGTTGCTGGCGTTGTGGCGACAGATGGCAGCGCCACTGGTTGTCACCGAACCCGCGTTCATCGTGATCGAGTAGGTGCCGCCTTGAATGAAGTTCAGTGTTGCGGTGCCAACATTCAGCGGGTGCGTGATAAGGCTCGACTGCAGCACACCGTTGAGCGGCTGGCCACCAATATCCTCGCGACCGACATAAATACCGAAGGCCGTTGTTGGCGGCGCGACGTAAGGCTGCGGAGTGATCTGGACCTTGCAGGCATCGCCATTCGTGAAGGTGCCGTTGGTTTCAGTCCAGTTGATGTAGGCAGCAACGTAGCCTGCGCTGATGGTGGCCGTCTCGTTGATCGAGCCGTAGGCGTAGACAGTCGGATCGTCTGCCTTGACGATGCGGAACAGGATGCCGTTGACTGCACCGTTTGTCGGTCCCCAACAGTCGAGCATCCACTGGTAAAGATCGGTGCCGTCACTATCAGTCGTGTCGATAGCAAATTGTTGTGACGAACCCGGTCCTCCGGCATTGTTGAACCGGATGTTACCGGGACCAGGATCATTGATCGTCGTGGTTGAGTCGTAGACGTAGTTGAAACTGTCGAAGCCGCCGCCGCCGCCGGCCGTCAGCGAGTAATCGTTACCGGCCTCGTCGGTGAAGTACAGCAAGCCCGCATCGGCGCTGTTCACCCATAGCTGACCTTTGCCGACAATGTCGGTGTCTGCCGCAGCAATCTCGCTCAGATAAAGGCTACCCTCGCTCGAGATGCGCATACGTTCGACAGGCACTTTCGCGCCAGCCGGAGTCGTCGAGAAGATGACGCGCCCCGGCATATCGTTGAGCGCCGCAGTGCCATCGACCTCGAGCTCGATCTCGGCTGCTCGCTGATAAGCCGCACCATCCCAACCCGTTGCCGTAATCCACAACAGCGATTGACCGTCAGTGACCAGCGCATGAGTCGCGTCGTCACTGTTCGATCGAGCCGAAACGATGACAGGAGCAATCGTCGTCGAATGCCGGTGCAGGATAAACTGCGCGAGATTGGTGCCACCAAGATCCGAGACCTTGGCTGAGCCCAGGTAATTGACACCGTCGATCGAGATGCCGGTCGATTCTGTTCCTGGGTCTCCGGCAATAAGGCGCGTGACAATCAGCGGATCACCGAAGGCTTGACCACCTACCACATAGTCATTGCCATCATCGTCGGTGAACATGAGCGTATTCGGCACATCATTCCGAACCCACACCTGACCGAAACCCGCTTGATCTGCCGGTGCTGCCGCTTTCTCGAGCATCCTGAAATTGGGCTCGCGCAGCGTGAAGTAATCGAGACCGACGCCATTGACCTGCAGGTTTGTGCGGCCAGTCGTGCCGAGAATGGCCGACCCAAGATCGTCACTATTCAGGTAGATCGACTGAGTGCCATCGTTCACTGACATGAAGTTGTCGTGAACGATGAGACCGCCAAGCGATAGCGACATGCGTCTCGCGCTGGCGACGGTCCATGCAATCATGTTCGGCTGGTGCCGATACATGCCCATGCCTTCCTCGCCATCGAAACCTATGCCGGCCTGCGATGAGCTGCCATCTGGAATGATGACTGCGGTTGCTGGCTGCAAGCGGAGGTAGCCGAGAGACGCAGAGATTATTCCGTCAGTGTCATTGTGTGACATCTGAATGGACTCGGCGCCAGTGCTATTGAAGCCGACGAAGATGCCGTTTTGCTGCGCTGTGACGTTGCCGGCTACGCGCACATCGTTCGAGAAGAAATACTCAGTGGCAGCACCAAGGAACTGAATACCTGACGCAGCACCAGACACCGTGAAGTTGATCGGATTGGTGGTCGCCTCCATCGTCAGAGTGCGACCAGTGCCCTCGGTGAGAATCAGCGCCGAGCCATTTGTGATCTGAATAGGATTGGTGGTCGTGTTGCCAACATCCGTAACTGTCTGCAGATCGGCGGCAGCCGGATTGTCAGGATCGAAATAGAAATCGAGCAGGACTGGCGTCGAGCCAACAACGATCGGATCCGTGGCCGGCGACGAGACACGGTACATGACCGGCACACCCGAGCTGCGCTCAGCCGTGACCAGTGTGTTCAGGGTGATGTCGCGAGAGCCATCCCAATCCGGCGCACGACTCCATGCGCTCGAGGTGTTGACCTCCCATATGCCGTTCTCGACAGGATTGGTCTGCGCCGTGAGCAGGACGCGGTCGCCGTCATTGAAGTTGTAGAAATCGAGAAACAGCGGGCCGCTCAGGCTGGCGATGTTGGTCGTCGCCGCGCGCTTGCATGGCACCTTGATCGCCTTGCTGGCGATGATCCCGTTGAACCTATCCGTGGAGTTGCTGACTGCCATGTTTAATCATCCTTGGGGCCTGTAATGTACTCCAATAGCTCCGTGTCGTCCTCGTCCCAAATTGCATCGAGCACCCGATTGGTCTGCGATGACGGCAAGTGAGTGGCCGTGCCAACCGCATTGACCAGGGCCTTGCGCAGAGCCTCGTCGGCCTCACCCTGCTCGGCCTGCACCCACACGTTGAACAGATCCTTGGCGAATGCACCGATTGGAGTGCTGCCGCTGCCATACCGCTGACTCGGGATCTCGCGCACGAACGGGATGCCGCTGACTATCGAGTCTGCCGTGGCGGCCGCCGTCCATTTCGCCCACCGCTTGAGCTCGTCGCCCTCGTCATCCTCCTCCGGCAGCCTGCCGTAGAGCAGATAGCTGGCAATGCCCTCAACCGTGAACAGCAAGATCATGTCCATCGACCAGTACAAGATCTGCGACGGCTTCCTGAAATTCGTGTTCTTAGTTTTCTCGTAGGCGATGTTGCCCTTGGCCAGCATGTAGCCAATGAGCGTCGTCCAGATTCGGATGTACTCAGCCTGCCGCGTGTTCTCGCTCAGGGTGCCGCGCTCGATGTTCGAGCGATCCGTGAAAAAGCCGGAAGTCTGCGCGCCCTCGACGGCCGCATCAGCCATGAGCACTGACTGCTGGTGATTCTCGCCATCGACATTGCGCGCTTTCTCGTAAGCACCGAGCCACGTAATGACATCGACCACCTTCTGCGCGTACTTGATCGGCAGGAATAGACCGTAGCTGATCCGCGTCATGGTCTCCTTGGCGATCGTCGGGGCTGCCCCGAACCACGCATTGAGGTGCGCATCGACGTCCTGCACATCCTTGTGCCATGCGCCTACATCGTAGCGAGTCCGAATGAAGTCACTGCTCTCGCTGACGTAGTTCCACCATTTCGCGGGGTTCTGCATGAATTTGCCGACACCCATCATCATGCCCTTGGTGCCGACAAACGCGATCGACTGGAAAAAGCCGGTCCACTGCAGCGCCGTGACGAGCAGGTTCAGGCCAAGCCGTGACTTGGTGAAGCCGCCACGGATCCACCGCGCGCCCTTCTGGTAGATATTCTGCGCCGGCATCTCACCCACGGCTGCATCAGTCAGCCACAGGTTCAGCGACTTGAGCGCCTCATTGTTGCCGGTGCGTTTCATCGCGGAGCGGAACCTGCGGTCATTCAGGATCCGCTTGACGAAATTGACCTCATCGCCGATTGCGATGTCGCGAATGATCTCGCGCAAGTGGATGTCGATGACATTGAGATCGAGCCTGACAACAAGACCTTGCTGGCGTGTGCGCTCGTGCGTAGCGCCGGCACGAGTGCTCGCTGACACGTAGACGCCAGTGCCGAGCTTCTTGTAGATGTCCTCGAGGCTGTCCTGTTTGACGCGATCCGACAGCTCGTGATCGTACATCAGCGGGTAGTAGCCGCCGCGCACAGTGATCTGTTTGCCATCGGCGGTGCGTATCTGAAACGGCTGACCCTCGACCTTTGATGGCGCAATGCCACGCCGGCGCTGCTCGGCCTCGCTGAGATCCTTCCAGTAGGTGTCGATGTAATCCCACACATCCTGCACGAATGCCCAATCCTTCTCGCTGAGCTGCGCGAGAAGCTGGCGCGCTACAGGCTCGGGATACGCAAGCTGACCGTTGTCGAGTACGCCGCCCAGGAGCGCGCGGCGATTGCCCTCGTTGCCCCAATTGAGCGCCACCGCGATTGCATCAGCCTTGCTGTAAGTGACGCCCTGCGACTCGATCGTGATGTTTTTCTTGTGGAGCTTGGCGAGATCCTTGGTGCTGTAGTGCTTGAGGTAGATCCCTGACACATCCTCCTGCGCCTTGTGCAGCGCCGGAATCAATCGCTCGGAGTAGGCCCGCCTGAGCGGCACGATGATGTAGCGCGACACGGCCCCAAAGCCAGCCTTGTCGAGCACCCTCGCGATCGAGCTCGGCCGCAACCAGTTGGTGATCGCCTGATCCTTCGCCTTGACGACGCCCTGTTTCTTGGTCTTGTGGCCACCGTGCAGCGCGATCTCGGTATTGTTCTCGAGCACCGATGCCTCGAGCTCCACAGCCACATCATCGAGATTCAGCGTCTCGCCGTTGACGAGGTAATTGTTCATCTCGGCCTGCTTGGCCATGTGCTCAAGCTGCTTGACGACATCCCGCAGGCCGCGCATCTCCTCGACCGTGAGCTGCTGCCAGTTGACCGTCTCATCGACAATCTTCGCCAGCGTCTCCGGCGTCACGATCATGCGACCGTCCTCGACCATGTCGCGGAGATCCTTGAGACGCTCCTCGCGATCGACCTGAGACAGCGACTTCTTGCGCAGATCTACGCCCTCGAGGACCGCGTCGATCTGATCGAGGAAACCAGCCTTGCCCATCTGCTGCCGCTTGCGAGGCTTCTCGAATTTCGCGAGATAGTTCCGCGCCTTGGTCATCTCGGCCTCGGCGCGCACGGCTGCACGATACATCTCGTGATTGATGATCTGCTGCCGCTTGAAGTTGTAGGCCGCCTCCCAATCCTTGCGGGTCGCTGCCTCGAATGCCTGCCGTGCCGCCTTGCGCTCGGCTGCGAGGTAGATATGCGGCTTCACCTCACGCACACGACGCCGGCCTATGGCTTCCTTGGCGCCGGCCTTGATCGCTGCCAGCTCGGCCCGCTTCGGCAGGATGCCACGGTTCGCCGCCTTGGCCTGACGCTCCTCGCGGGCAATACGGCGCTCGGTAGCCCTCACAATGCCCCTGTCGCGACGCTGCAGGGCCCGTAGCTGCCGCAGCTCGGTCATCAGTACATTCGCCCTGCGCTCGTTGTGGACCGCCTTGAGGGCCGTCTCAGACAGTGTGCCGTCATGCAGCGGGTCGGGATACCGCTGCCGCATACGGACATCGGTCTCAGCCTCGATCCAATCGGTCATCTTCGGAGCACTGGCCAGCTCGTTCATCATGGCGTGAGCATCCCGGTAGCCGAAGATCCTGGCCGCCTCATTCACATCGACGCCACCCTTGGCCGCGTACACCCACGGCCTCGGGAGCTGGTTGAGAAACGTCTGGTCAGGGCCGAGCAGATCGAGCAGCGATTGCTTGTTGATCTTGAACGGCGACATCGTCGGCGCACTGCCATCCGGCTGCGTCCCGCGCTGCAGCATAAACAGCGCCTTGTAGACGCGCATCTCGTGAGCTTCGGTCTCGACCTCGGCGCGCACCTTTTCGCGCTCGTGCTTCCACCATGCCATCGACTCACGCTTGAGCGCCTGCAGCACCGTCTGGTGTTCCTTCTCGACGCCCTCGTTGTGGGCGCGCACCAGCTCATTGCGATACACCGCGTAGGCTTCCGGCGACATGCCGGACTCCTCCTGCGTCATAAACAGCGAGGCGTACTCTTGATGATTCTCGGCGATCGCGATTTCCTCATCGCTCGCCAGCATCCGGTCCATGACGCCACGGATCTCCGGCGTGAGTACCTGCGCCTTGGGGCCGCCGCGAATGGTGCGGTACACGTTGAGCAGCCATGAGCGGAATGCGTTGAAGGCATCCCGCAGCTTGATGCTCGGTGCCTTGCCCTCCATCGTGTAAGCCTCGAATGACTCGGCCCACTTCTCATGGTGCTCGCGCGTGATCTCGTGATAGCTGTCAACGCCGAGATAATCGAGGATCGTCTGCCAGTCATCCTTGATCTGCTGCGGCGAGTCAGCCCTCGACGCCAGCGATCCCATGATCTCGAGATAGAGATGGCCGGCCTCGTGAATGAACGTCGATAGGTTGTGCGACTCGTAGAGACGGATGACACCCTGGCGGGCATTGTTGAACGTGATCGAGCCGCGCTTGCCCTGAAAGAGCTGCTGACCGTTCATTACGTTGTTGCGGATCTTGTTGGTCAGATCCATGACATGAACGATCTCTTGCTCGCCGTTGTACTCGTCGAGCTTCGCCTGAGCGACGTCACTGGTATCGAACGGACCAGCGCGCCGGCGGCCGTCACGATCGAGGATGTAATACTGCGGCACCTTGGTCGTGGTCCGAGACCACTGGCCATTCGTGTTCTTGTAGCGCGCGTGATCCAAGACCGTGTCGAGCCGGAATGGCTCGCCATCCTTGGTGCGTACCTGCTGGCCGTTGAGTCGCACTTTCGCGTCGCGGTCGAGCTTCTTGACAATCTTGCGGAGCTGCTGCGGCACCGTCTTGTCGTAGAAGTTGCGCATCGGCCAGCCCTTGACCTGCATATCATCGCCGGTCAGCGTCACAGGATACTGGTAGTTGAAGTGATGCTCGGCCTCACGCATGGCCTTATCTTTGTCAGCGAACACCATCAGATCGTGCATGGCTTGGTTGCGCTGAATCGTGTCGCCGTGCTGCACAACGACATAGGCATCGAGGAACGGCCGTGCCGGATCACCCCATAGCTGCTGCCCAATATCAGCCGCCGCCGGCTCACCCTTATCCATCTCGGGGAAGCGAATCATGCCGCCGGTCTGCTCGAGGTATTCCCGGCCGGTCATTACCTGAATGGTGCCGCGCTCGAGATTGTTCTCGAAACGCTTGCGCTGCTCGGTTTCAAGCATCTGAGCCATCTCGGATCCGACATACGTTGCCAGCTTGGCGCGCGGCACCGTCTCCGAGAAGTTGAGCCCTATGCGTCCCTCGCTGTCCTTCGAGTAGACCTTGAGCTCCTCTTTGACCCAGTTGTACTGCACCTCGTCGGCGTAGGTAGCCAGCGAATTGCGAATGACCTGAGTCTCGCCAGTCGTCCATGCGACCTGATCGTAGCCTTGCTCGGCTGCCAGCCTGACCATGCGTTTCAGAACGAGATCGACCCACTTGTTGTTCTTGAATGGCGCATCAGGCACGGCGTCGATCTGCGCATCGACCATCTCCTTGTGCTTGCCGTGAATGAGTCGCTGCAGGTAGACCTCAGCCTCGAACTGGTCAGCGACCGCACCTTTGCCGACTGACATCTTGCTCGGCTGGCCGCTTTGATTCGTGCCGTAATAGATCTGCTCACCAGTCTTGGGGTCCAGGGCGATCCACTGAAACTCATCCTGACCGACGACGAAATTCGGCGCCGGCGGGATGCCCTCACGGTAGCCACGCTTGCGACCGCGCTGGTGGAGATCCGATTGAATCTCCTCGATGAACAGGATCTTCTCGCCGTTCGGGCCGATGCGGTCCTTGACCCTCGCCCATCCCATGATGTTCGGATAGTCGAAGTGGCTGAAATCGTAATTCTGCTGCATCCCGACCGGATTCACTTCCGCGTCGGTCATTGAGTATTCGCGCTTGAACTCGAACCGCAGACCGTAGTCGCCCATTGCCCGCATGAACCAATCGACGTCCTTCTCGAGCAGGCCATTGAACATCCATCGCTCGTAGCCGTCGCTGGCCTCAACCAGTCGCATCTCGATCTTGCGGCTCAGCGCCTTTTGCACGACTGCATTACGCAGCTCGGCTGATCCCATGCCGGCGCCCTTGAATTCGCCGGTGTAGAGAATCTGCGCTTCCTGCACCTCGGGCAGCTTGAGGATGATCTCGCGATAGTTACGACCGCCGCCGAGCGTCTGGTCCTCGTTGATTGAAGCCGGCGCATCGAATGTGCCGGCAGGATCGAGACCGAGGTAATGCTTCTCGATGGCGGCCATCGCATCGTCGAAGTCTTGCTTGTTGATCGGTGCGTCGATCGGCAGAAACTCGCCATCCTGCTCATTGCGAACCGCGACGTTGCCGGCGTCGTGATCGACCAGCACCTCAAAAACGTGGCCAGTCTCGCGCTCGGTTACATCCCATATCTCGATGCGACCGTCCATGACGTCATCGAAATCGACCTCCCATTTCTCAGCCGCGAAATCGTATGGTGCCGGCTGCGCATCAAGGCTCGGCTGAATCTGCTGACCACCGCCCTGCTGAATTTCCTCAACGACAACGCCATTGGCGCGCACGTAATCGAGCAGCTCCTCGCGCGTGACGTTCTCCATGAGATCGAGGTACTCGGGGATCTGCAGCCAAGTGATCTCATCGGCCGTGACTCCCGGTTGCTTCTGCAACCAGCCCAGGACCGTCTTTGCGTCACCCTTCGGCATCGGCATGGTGCGCACCGCTACCTCGACGGCCGAGTAAAAACCGAGATCCGTGGACTGGTAAAACTGGTTCGGCCGCTGGCCGGTCATCTCGTCGATCTGATCGACCAGCGCCGCCTCCTGCGGACGCAGCTCGCGCAGTCGATCCCTGATCTTCCGCTGCTGCTCCTCCATCTTGCGGAAGTTGTTGAACAGCTCGCGCGGGCTATTGCCACGGAGCAGGCCGCCGGCCATCTGCCCCTTTGTCCACATATCGGGATTGGCGAACAGCATGGCGCTCAGGCGATTCTGCAGCGCGAGATCATCGTTGAGATCTACCGGAGGATCCATGCCCTCGAACGGGCCGGCACCGACGATCGGCGCGCCTCGCTCGGTATCAGGATTCAGCGGCGTCCAGTGCTTCACCGTGTCCTTGATCCACTGAATATCGCCGTACTGAATGTCGAGCTCGCGGGACTCCTTTTGCACGGCAGCGAGATCTTTGCGCAATTGCTTGAGCTGGCCCTCCCGGTACTCGCGGATCTCGCCCAGGACATCAGGACGCTTGCGGATCTCGGCACCGCGATCGCGCGCACGACTGGCGATGTCAACGACATCGAACTCAGCCATTGCCAGCATCCGATTGACGGCCTGCGTATCGCTTAGGCCGTCGCGGACCCACTGCTCGAGCAACCGCTTGTCGCGGTCACTGACCTTGTAGCCAGCCGCCTCGAGTTTGCGTATGCAGTCCCTAACCGCCATCGTTGTCCTTCACATCAAGGAACGCCGTCACCAGTGCGATGAGCAGCTCGTCCTCTTGCAATATACGCCTATGCCTGAGCTGCTCAGCCTCCCCCATCCCCGGCGGGTAGGTAGGCTCAGGCGTGATCGGCGGCACCGGCGGCGTGACACCAGTCCTGCCGAAGTGGCTCGACAGGTAGTGGCTTGCACCGTAATGAGAGCTTTCATAGTGGCTACTCATGTGCCGTCCGTGTTGGTGATGTCACGGCCACCGTTGACCGCGTCATCGCCCTCGATTCGATTCTTGCTGTCAGCGGCATCCCTGATCGCATAGCTGCCGTCACCAGCCTGTACCACGCGGCCGGCGGCATCAGCACGAATCAGCCTCATCTGCTCAGCGAACGTCTCGTTGTTCTCGATGACGTAGTTGAAGATGTTGGCGATGTCCGCATCAGAGATCCGACCCTCAATCAAGCCGCCGGAATTCTGCGACAGGATGCGCACCTGATTCGAGGCTGCGACATCGAGGATGTTGTTGTTGGTGCCCTGCAGGGCGACACCGTACTGACCGTCCTCAAACCTGACGAAATACGGCGGGATAATCAGGAACGCCTGAGCGTAGGTGAAGCCGGAAATCGTGTAGGACGGAAAGTTTTGCTGCGTGTCAGGCCACGGAATTCCATCGACCGACTTTTCCCAATCCTTGAGATCTCGCCAGAACTGCACTGTGTCGAGCTGCCGAACCTCCGGCGATGCCTGAATGATCGGCATGTCCGCGCGAGGAACGAAGATCTCGCCGGTGATCGGATCGACACTGATAGCCATTACTCGTCACTCACCAGGGTAATCGTCGCAGCAAGCCCTCCCGCGCCGATGGTGTCGTTGATGTTGGCCGCCTTGTAGACCGGCGATGCCGTGCCCTTGCGCACGTAACCAGTGACCGCCTGCGGCGTCGAGCCGGCATAGCTCGCTGATACCTGACCGCTCGCATTGGTGATGCCGTAGGTGATGACATCGACACCGCCCGGAGTCGTCTCGAGGAACACCTTGGCACCCTCGATCGGGCTACCCTCAGTATCGAGCACCGTGATTGTGACCGTCACCGTCTGGTTGATCGTGACCGTGCCTGTATAGCCGCCGGCTACCTCGTAGCTGAAAGTGCCGACGCCGTTTGTGATGTTGATGGTGACATCGCCATCCAAGGCATTGTCGATGAAAAAGACCGTGTTTCCCGTGGAACCGCCACTGGTCGTCTCGTAACCATTTACCTCATAGCCGTCGATATTGAATGTCGTCAGGCTGGCCGTGTTGAGGTTGATCTGAATACCGTAGCCAGTGCCATCGGAATTCAGCGTGATGTTGTCTTGCGCGGAGGGATCGGAATTGCCATCCCACAGAATCGCACCATTGGCATCATTCGAGCCGTTGAACGTCAGCCGATTGCAAGTGAGATCCTCGAAATACACCTGATCGCAGTTATTGAAAATGCAGTCATTGGCGTACTTGCTCGCGGTGTTCGCCGGGAAAGTGATAGCACCTAGATCGGTGAACGTGACTGAATCGAGCTGCAGCGTATTGACATCGGCGCTCGACATATCGAACTGAGCGCGCGTCCCGGTATTGACGATGACCACGTTGTCGAGCACGAAGCTGATCGTGTCAGTGGCATTGCCGACAACCCGAAACGGAAAGTGCGTCGCACCTACAGCGCGGCCGCCAGCGTTATCGCCAACCCAAAACCACTGCTCATTTGCGGCTGAAAAATACGCATCAGCATTGGCTGTCGGCTCACCCCACTCAGTAGGCGCAAAGAACCAATACGATTCGCCGACTGGATTGGCGACCATGCCCCACCCGTTTGTGACATCGTCGCCCTGCACATCGGCCATCGTCTCGGGAGTGCCGACCGTGCCGCCATTGATGCGCAACGCATAGCTGCCATTGGCGTGATACGTCATGCGATCGAGGGCTAGGTTCGCGACGTTACCCTGGGCCTTGGCGTTGTGGAATGTGCCGATACCGAATTGAGTTACAGCCGTCTGGTCGAGGTTCGCCTCGCTACCGGCATAGACCGCAAAGTTTGTTCCCGGCGCTGCGACGATCTCTGAAACATCGAGCTTATAGACGTTGAAGAACGGACCAACAGGCATTCCCTGTGCATCGTTGCCACCAACGGAATAGCCGATGCGATCGGTGCCGTCGCCAAGAAGGATCTGCACCCCACGATTCGCAAATGTCTGCGGCAATGCGTCCTTGAGAAGCACGTAGGCCGTGGCGTCACTGAGATCTATATTCAGGCCAGTGCCACCGGAGTCGGTCGTCGTGTAGAGCTCGTCGTCGTTGTTCGAGTGCTGCGCCCTGACAGCCTGAGTACCCTCGTAAAACTGACCGGCCAGAGGCTCATCAGCGAGTGCGCCGCCGGATGTCGAAAATGTAACTGAGACATCTTCGCAGTCGTTGATTTCAGTGCGGAGATCCGTGCTCATCGACACACCCTATCGAGCACCAGCGGCAGACATGCTGCGGCAAACATATCTGTGTCCTGCGGTGTTGAGATGCGCGCGGCCTGTGCGGCCGGCGTCACGTAGCGACGGAGGTTCTCATCGTAATTGCCGAAGATCACAGCCGGATTTTTCACCGGCTGGATCTCGTCAATCGTCTCCCGAGCGCCGGGAATCAGAAAGATCCTGCGCTCCTCGTCGATGTCGGCTATCGCATCTGCAATCCTGTCGAATTCTCGATACGCGCCGCACCCCGGTACATTTCCGACCATGCGCCAATCCTTAATCTGGTAGGCGGCGATCGTCTGTTTCCACATGCGCCACTCGACGAATAGCTGCTCATCGGTGAAACCAGACTCCCATACGCCAACAACAATCACTCATCCGGTGTCCGAATCGTCGAGACGGAGAACGGGCCAAAAGTGGTCGTCGTCTTGAACGTCTTGATCGGATTCGGCGAGCCTCCACGACGCACCGTGACGGCTACCTGCTCGCCAGGGTTAGTCCACGTAGCGGTGTAGCTTTCGTTGCCGCTGCCAGAAACGTGCTCCTTGTCAATCAGCGCGCGCATCAGGTTATTGCCGATGGTCGCTGTATTCGGAGCCGTGCCTACCAGCGTGAACGTGCCGGTCGTGTTGGTGTAGGAGCTGTACTCGAGCAGATCGTAGTTGCCATCGGAGTCACGCTCGAGCCGCAGGAAGCCGGCCGCCGGCGTGTTGTTCGGGATGTTGCCTGCGCCTACCACAACGGTCGTCGATACGCCGCCAGTCACGCCGGCGGTAATCGTCATCTCGTCGAAGTTGGGCTCGGCATCGCCGTTGACGTCGAGCGAGGCACCGTCCCACGGATAAACCGAGATGCGGTCGCCGATGACAAGGTTTGTGACTGTGCCAGAGCGATTGTCCGGCGGCTGAATCGTGACTTCGAGCAGGTTCGGGAAGCTGTCGCCGGCGATCGCGTCGCTCGGGTCGATGGCAATACCGAAATTGGTCTGGAAGTTTGTGCCGGTGAAGTTGCCGACGAACTGGTTGTTGATCGTTCGCGTAGCGACTGCACCGTTGACGTCGATCTGATTGCCGGACGTCTTGCCGAAAAGCGTCTGATTGTCGAGCGGCACAACGCCGGTGAGCTGCTGCCCGTAGACGTTGCCGGTCGTACCCTGGTCGTCGAGTGCGAGCAGGAGGATCTGACCGCTGGCCGTGTTGTTGACTACCGTGCCGGTCGTAGCCGTCCATTCGCCAGCACCGCGCAGCGTCGTGATCGCCTCGGTGTTGTTGAACTGCCCGAACGGGTCGGCAACGATGATCGTGCCAGTGCCAGCCGTATCATCGACGTAGATGACGCGACCTCGAGCACCGCCGGCACCCTCGACCACCTCGCCCTCAGTGACCAGTGTGCCGCTGCCGCCGGTGTACGGGATCTCGGTGCCGTAGGCCAGAACCTCGGGCTCGGTCAGATTGGCGGTCTCGCCGTCATACGCAAAGTTGCGATTGAAGCCGGTGAATAGCTGAGCGTTGCGACCGAACAGCGTCTCGGCCGTGCCACGGCGCTGAATGTACTTGGTGCGCTCGTAAGTCTGCAGCGCACTCGCTGAGCCGAAGTCGATCGACAGGCCGAAAGGTGTCGGGCCCGAACCCTCGTTGAAGTCGAGCGTCTGGTAGCCCTCGGTGACAACAATCGTGTTGTACGGCGCGCCTGCAACCGTGCCGGCTGCCGTGTTGTTGTTCGAGTCGCCCGAGGAGAACAGGGCGAGCGACGTTTCGGCGGTGCCGACTGTCGTGAAGCCCTCGAAGTAGGACTCGCCATATTCGAGCAGCTTGCCCTTGATGCGCTGGCCGTCGATAGCGACGCCATTCTCGATCGTCTTGACCAGAATTCGGACCTTGCCGGATACCGAATCGGGGAAGTAGGCGTTGTTCCAGTAGTCGGTGATGATCGCGTCCTCTTGAATGAGGATCGGCCGCGTCGTCGTCAGCGGCGTCGTCACCTGTACGCCAAGGCCCGAGTACAGGGTGCGCGTGTTGCCCGAGCCCTGCTCCACCGAGCCGCCGTACATATGCTGCGCGACCGTATCGTTGATCGTCACCAAGCCAAGCAGTCGGATGATCTGGTCGGTCTGCCGATCCGTCGCGGTCGGGTCGATCATCGAAAGATCGTCGTCACCCGCGATGGTCTCGTCATCGTTGAGATCCGACAGGAAGCGATGCAGCTCGAGCGGCGTGTAGCCGCGAGGATGCACCTCACCGTTGACCGTGCCGTCACCAGCGATGTCGCCAGTGAATGTGTCGTTGTTGACCGGCAGGCCAAAGGTGTCGATCTCGGTGATGAAGCGGACGTCGAGCTCGCCGGTCGCGCCAGCGTCAGAGACTACCGTGATGACTTCGGCCTGCTGGCCGCCGGAGAACGTGAGGATCTCGCCGGCAACCACGTTCGACGTCTGTCCGTCGAACAGGAAACTGTGCGTTGCCCCGATGGCGGGGCCGGTCCACGCGATGTCGATGTCGCCGGCCGTGTCTGTGACCGAAACGTCATCGCGCAGGTACGCGGGATAGAGCAGGAGATTCGAGGTATCGACGTCAGCCGTCACAGCTCCCTGCGTCAGCGTGTCGGCGGCATCCGGCGGGATTGAGCCGTCGATGATGGCAATGGCCAGCTTGCCGGTCGTCGTCGGAACGCCCGGAATGTCGGAGACGATGAAACCGGAGTCGGCGCCAGCATTCCATGTGACAAAGGCTCCCTCCTCCACAAAGCTACCGCCGGCGCGGTTGCTGTAGGTCACGTTGTAGTAAACGGTCATCCTTGAACCCCTAGTTTAGTGTCTCGCCTCTTGGCTGAGCAGTGATTGAATCTATGTAGCCCCTGCCGTCCCGCTTCACATCGAAAAAATAGGCGACCCGAGAGCGATGCTCCTGGGCCGCCTGAATTTCCTCTAGCACGGAGCGGAGGGGAGTCAGGTCAACATTCACGACTGCATTATTCAGTCGCTTGTCACGAATCAGTGCTTGCAGGGTTGCCAGCACCTCGAGCTGAGTCTGTGAGCGGGCAAGATCGGCGCGGGCGCGCTCCTCCTGGGCTGCGATGAGCCTGTCAAGTTTATCGACAAGCTGGTCGAACTGCTCGATCTTGGTGATTTCGCGCTCGTATTCGACCTCAGCGCCATCTTCCTCGAGCTCATCGAGCTCCCGCAGAGAGATAGTCTTTTCAGCCACTTACGCAATCTCGCAGCTTTTTGAGCAAGTTTCGACGCTCAACTGCTGCGTCAAATCTCCGTTGTGCAGCAACTTTCAATTCAGCCACCTTGCCCGTTTCCCTGACGCGAACTCTATCAGTAAATGTTAAATCGCCAAAGTCCTGCCGCTCCCAAATATCGGGCATGTGGTCCATTACCTGCTGCACGAGGTGGTCCACACCGTATTGCTCGTCCTGCATCGTATCCACGGAGTCGAGCAGGCCAACCAGCTCGACGAGCTGCTGAAAGCTGAGATCGTCCATCTGATCGAAGGTGTCGAGCGCATCGAGTGCCTCACGCACCTCCGCATTGGTCATGGTGTTCAGATCGAGGCCGGCCTCGCCAATGAGCGCCTCGAGCTCATCGAGACGCCGCTGCATCTCCATCGCCTGCGGGTCAGCGTCAGGCCCGAGAACGGGCTTACCGCCGATCTCGTCCCGTATGGCCTCCACGAGCAGGTTCTCGTCGCGTGACGCAATGTAGCCCGCCTCAGCGGCCTTTTCCGCTGCCGTGGCCAATGTCATGCCGTCCCGCTTCACCAGCCCCCTGATCGCCTTACCGGCGTCCATAGCCGACAATTCGCCACCCTCGTCCATGACACCGCCAGCTTTGCGCAGGAACTCGCTCAGTCTGGTGCCGAACAAGTCTTGCTCCTTGGGGCCGGTGCCCTCCCGCAGCATGTTGATGTACGGATCTACATAGGCGTCGATGTCCTTGTCGGTATGTGCGTCAGCGAGAACCCGACGCACTCCACCAAAGAATTGCTTGTAGAGCTGCATCGGATCCTCGCCGGCGCGACGCGCCAGATTCGGAATGCCGCGCATGATCTCGGCCGTTGTCCTGGCCGTCTGCGGGTCGAACGCATCCGTGGCGACAAGCTGGTTCACGACATCGTTGATGATCTGCTCATCGACATCCTGCTCAGGATCGAGGATCTTCGCCGCCAGCTCCTCGAGCTCGGAGATCATGGCTGGCTTGTTTTTATCGTAGAGATCGGCCTCGTGCGCCGACATCTGCGTCTCGGGGTCGCTGGTGATGTGCTTCTGGAAAAACTGGTGATGCTCGGTTCCAGCTATTTTCGTGGCGTAGTCGTTTATCGGGATCTCAACCGTGCCGCCGCGTTCGCGCGCCAGCTCAATATCTTCCTTCTTGACGTTGAGATGCGCCGCCACCTCGTCAGGATCGTGGCCCTTCTCCTGCCAGTATTGATCGAACTGCTCGACATCGACATGCAGCGATTGCACATCGCCATCGGCCGTCACGCGGCTGACGAAGTCCTGATAGGTTTTCGGCACCTCCTGCCGCAGCCGTGACGCTTCGGCCGAGTCGCCGAGTGCCTGATACACGAGCTCCATCTGTTTCGCGCGGCGCGCTTTCATGCCGTCACGGATGATGGTGGTGGTGCCGCCGGCGCCGGCAAGCAGCACCGTGCTTTTCATGGTCTCGGCTGCAATGGCGCCGATGCGCTCGATAACCTGCTCGCGGGTCAGGTAGTCGTCGCGATCGTTCATGTACTTGAGGGCCTCACCGCCGGCCATCGTCACCGACTCCTGAAAGATCTCAGTCGCGATCTCGGACGTCATGCCGATGCCGAAATCCTTGGTGCCCTGCCACACGGCGTCGCGGAACGTCTTGCGCTTGAGCGCGTCTGCAACGACCTCCTTGGCGAGCTGACCTTTGATCTCCCTGATCCCCGGCAGCTTTGACAGCAATACGCCGCCGCCAAGGGCTTCGGCCGCACCGCCGAGATTGCCGACAATGGTCGCGGCCCAGGCTGCGTCCTCGTGACTGAAACCCATCTCTCGATATTCTAGGTAGGCATGACCGCCCTCCTGCGTCTCTGAGTAGCTGAATGCGCCGGCACCGAAGCCGATCGTCAGGCCGCTTGACCAGCCGGCCAACATGCCGGGGCCCGCGCCGACGACCGGAAAGATCGTGCCGCCAGTGATGGCGCCAGTCGTGGCGCCCACAGTGCCGCCGACCATTGCGCCTTTCGCGCCCGACTCCCACGCGCCAATGAAATTCGCCGATTGCTTGGTCAGCGCAACGACCAGCGAGTGAATGCCGGAGGTGTCGAAATCGTGGTCAACGCTATACTTCTTGAGCTCCTTGATGCGCTCCTCGTCACCGGGAAGAAACACACCTTCCTGCTGGCGGGCGCCAATCTCGCCGAGCTCCTGCATTGCCCACGAGTGATGCCACGCCTGCTGAATCGGCCGAAAGGCGCGCTCCATGCGCGTGAGGTTCTCCTTGTCGGCCTTGAGCACGGAAAGGTGATACGGATTGTCGGCCGCAAACTCGAGCCACTTCGGATTGCTGTCGCGGTACTGATCGGGGTCGAACTTCCGCATCTCGACGAGCTGACTGATATTGTCGAAGTCAGCGTCGATGACCTCGAGCGGCAAACCAGTCTGCCCACCGAGCTCGAGGATCCTCGAGGCGCGGTTCGGCTCGACGTTGACCGCGTTACCGGCCGCGAGCCGCTGGCGCTGCTCCTCCTCCCGCTTGACCTCGGAGTAGTCGCGGAGCTCGGGGAGGTAGCTCTCGGGCATCAGTAGTCACCTATGCCGAGGATCCGAGACTTGGCGGCGGCAGTGTCGCCGGTGACGTAGTAGTAGTACGCCTCCTCGATGTCCTTGTCGTCGATTTCCTTGCCGGCCGACTCGGCCAGATTGCGAGCGTAGTCGGCGAACGACAGCGGACGGCCCTGGCCATCGGTATCCACGATCTGAGCCTGAGCCTTTTCGATCGGGATGTAGGCTTTCTTTTTCTCGTCCTCGGTGAGACCGGCTGCGACGCGCTCGGGATCGGTGCCGATCTCGCGCACGAATACGCGCTCAGCCACGGTCTGCGCAGTGATCTCGCGGACCTCCTGCGGCGACAGGTAGCCGGAGCCAGTCTGGTTGTACTTGCGCAGCGACTCGTCCACGAGACGCTTGTTGACCTCGGTGTCGATGCGCAGATACCGCTCGTATTCGGCGGTGCCCGGAGGCGGCACCCGCTTGAACATGCCGGAGGGACCGACCAGCAATCCGCGCAGCACCTCGTCATCGGGATCGCCGCGATAGATGTTCGGATCCTTGCCGGTCGCCTGCGCGTCCTGAATGACCTTTTGCTCAGTCGCGAGCCTGTTCCAGTCCTCGCGCGTGAACTGCGTTTTCCACTCCGGCGTGTTGATATTCAGCTTGGCGCGCTGACCCTGCGGCATCCGGGTCCATGCGTAATACATATCCTCATTCGTGGATTCGGCGAAGCCGTCATTGTCCTGCCACCGCTCGGCGTACACCCGGAGCTGATTCTTGGTCGGCACATCGAGTAGCGACAGCAAGCCGGAGTCGAGCTGACCGTAGCTCGCACCGCCCTCGATGGCCTGCGACAGTGTGGTGACGATCTCGTCGCGCGCCATCTCATCGACAGCCTTGTCCTCGTTGTTGCGCTGCGTCAGCTCCATCTCGAGGAAGTCACGCTTTTGCGCGTAATCAGGATCATTACGATCGAGCATCTCGCGCGCCTTGCGCTTGCGCAGCGACAGGCTCGCGGCATCGGTCTCGCCATACATGCGCGTGACCGTGTCGATGATGTCGTAGACGTCGCCTTTGACGTTCTCGGTTTTCAGCTCCTCCTTGGTCGCATCGAGCATCTTCTTGACCGTGTCTGCCGGCAGGAAGTCAGCAATCGAACCAGAGCCCTTGCCCTCGCGAATGTCCTCCTGCGTGATCGGCCCATCGGTGCGCCGCGTCATCAGCGATCGCTCGAGCTCCTTGACGCGCACCTCGGGATCCATGACCGTGAGCCGGTCCTGGGCGACCTCCTGCACGAAACCCTGTTTCATCTTCTCGGCCTCGAGCGGATCGAGGCCAGTTTGCTCAACGGCCGCGTCCACCTGATCGAGCGTCGTAAACATCAGATCATTGGCGGTGTTCGGGTCAGCCAGCCGAATGCGCTCGGCATTGCGACGCAGGTTGCCATCGAGCTCGACGAGACGTTTTTCGTTGCGCACCTCACGCGCGCGGTCATTTACGGAGACTGCGCCACGCTCGAAGATGACCTCGGACTCAGCGGTCAGTAGCTCCTGATCGCTCGGGTCCATTGCGTACCGACCAAAGACCTCCTCTCGCCGGCGAGCAGTGGCCTCCCGATAGCGACGATCATGCGTCTCGGTATCGGGATCGTCCTTGAGCGCCTCGCGCTCCTCGAGCTCGGCGTCGATGAGTGCGTTTTTCGCCAGCGCGTATTGCAGCCGATCATTCTTTTGCTTTTTCTCGGCTGCCATGTTGACGAACGTGGCAATCGAACGATTCAGCGCGTCAGCCAGCTCGACGCCGCTCTTGTCGGGTAAGTCGATGCGATTCGAGCGCAGGCTTGGCCGTGCGCCGTAGTCCTCAACTGTCGGTAGCCTTGCCATTAGCTGTCACCACTCCTGAATGTTGCGGATACCGATGTCGAGAATGCCGTCAGCCCACCTGATTCTGAGAAATTACCGACACCGGGATCGAATACGGCAGGCTCGATCCTGTAAGCAATGCCCATCGACATCGAATTGAAATTGAGACCTGTATTGATGCCGCGCATAAACGTCGCGCCACTATCGACACCAACCACATCGACCGTGTCGTCGGCAGTATTGTCCTTGATGGACGCCGCGATCTTGAATGTCCAAAGTGCAGCCCCCGGCATATTTTCGCGGAACAATGCGCTGTCGGACGTATTCTGTGAATTCTCGTTGTCAACCGTGATGCCGCTGAGCGCGCCAGCATACTGATTGCCGGTAAGCACGATGACATGCAGGATCGACGGCGATCCCTGACCGAATATCAGGCAGTTATCTTCTGAGTCTCCGGTCGCAATGCGCGGAAAAATACCGAGGTTGAATCGACTCTGCAGCGAATTGAAATTCAGGACGCCGCCAGTGCTTGACCAGATCTGAAATGTCGGTGTGCGCAGCGTGACCGAACCCATGCCAGGAACATTCGGCCCGTTTGCGGCAATAGCGATCATAATGTCGCCGACAGATCGTGGCGGCGCTGCAACCGTGCGCTCAGCATTGCCGACAAAACTGCCGACCGGCAGCGCGATCGGTGTGCCCTCGACAAAGCCGGTGTAACCACCAGTAGGAGCAGCCGCGCCGCCAAGCACTGATCCGAGCAATAGCTTCACGCAAATGCCTCGGCAAATGTGGCGAGCCATGTCGAACCTCCGTCACGAGAGCGAATTGCGAGTAACGCCGTGTCATTCGGCGCCGGATCCGGCAGTGCATTGCCTCCTGGCCACTCGAACGATACCGGCCATGTGATCGTGCGCTGCGGGCCGTTCATCAGCACCTCAATCTCCATCTGCGCCAGCTCGCCGGAAATCGGCAGATTGCTGAATGTGATGCTCGGAATGTCCTGATTGACGATGAGCCACACCGACTGACCGAGTGCGTAGTTGATGGTGATGCCACCGCCGTTCGCTATGACCGTTTGCTGCTTGATGGTGAAATCGAGGATCGGGTAGCTGTTCAGATTGATGTTGCCGCCGGTGATGATCTCGAAATCACCGAGCGCCGTGACCGTGATGTTGCTGCTGCCGTCCTGTGCGATGCTGCCTTCAATCGCGTCGCCATAGCCGTAGAAGGCGAACCGCCGAGTGCCGACGCCGCTGATAAAGATACCGTTGCCAGTTGACCAGAATGGCTCGTTGAACCGCATGACCTCGACCGCTGCGCTGCCGAGCACCTCGAGGAACGGAAACGGCTGCTCGGTGTCATTGACGCGGAACGTGATCGTGTCGAGATTGTCCGGCGTCTGAATAATCAGCGAGGCGCCGGTCTGAATGACGATGCCCTGATCGGTCGTGTTGCCGACCGTTGTCACTGCCTGCAGATCGTCGCCGCCACCGCCGCCTGACCCCACCAGATACAGCGTGAACGTCAGCGCATCGACGTCCGGCTCGAGGATCTCCGCAATTGCACCGTCGAGCTGGTAGAGCACCAGTGCGCCGGCACCGTCATCGACAGGAACCAGTGTGCCGCCGACAAGATCCCGATTGCCGTCGAAGTCGCCGGCGCGCTGCCATGCTGACGTCTCGCACACCCATATGCCATTCTGAATCGGATCGGCCTGAGCCGTGACCAGAACTCGATCGCCGACGCTGTACGGGAAGTATTCTCCGCTCAGCGTGATCGGTGTCGTCGCGAGATGCTGGCATGGCGCCTTGATGGCGAGGCCAGAGACGAAGCTATCGGAGCGGAAATTCTTTTGCGCGGTCATGCGTTCATCGCTCCTGTCGAGGTGTAACCGTAACCCGGAATTTCCATGCCTCCCGGTTGCGATGTCGTCACGCTGTAGCCGCTTGCGCCACCACCACCACCGCCGCCGAAGCTGCCGCCGAATGCTGAATACGTGGACATGGCCGCCGTGATCGTATTGACGACGCCGATCTTGATTGCTGTCTTGCCCTCACGCTCGGCCGCCTCAGCACGGAACTGCAGGCCCTCGGCATCATTCTGGCCGGCCCATAGCCGCGACATTACGCGGTATTCGCCCTCGGCATTGAGATCGCCGAGCAGCGCGACAATGCTCGGATCATCGACGCCAGCACCGGAGGCTGCACTGACCGCAATGGCGCGCGAATGAATGCGCTTGCGATTGCGCTCCTCCTCGCCGGCTTCGCGGGTCGCCGCCGCCATGCGACGAGTAGCCGCCTCGCGGTAGCCCTTGGCCTCCTGATCCTTGAGCTTCTTGGTCTGATACGCCTTGTAGGCTTGACCGGCACCGGCGACGACCGCTGCCACTATCGCTAGTTGAGCCATCCGTACCACGCTCCATGTAGGTGTGTGAAACCGAGGCGATGCAGCAATCTGCAAGCCTCGGCGTCCGTAGCAATTGACATGACCGGCCCCCGGTACTGATCGACGAGATCCAGGCTCGCCCTGATTGCGCGCATAACTGTAATCGAATTCAGGTAGGGGCGCAGCTTCTCCGAGTGATCCGAAAAATAGATGCCGTAGTCGCGCTCGCGGGAGACGCCTACCAGTCCCTCGACCTTGCCGTCCATGAACACGGCATAGGCGCGCAGCGTGTTCGGGATCTTGCCGTAGTAGTCCCGAACATCATCAGCCGTGGCGAGACGCCACGTTATCTCCGGCCGCGTTTCTCGATCGACTCCATCTCGGCTAATGCCGCCAGAATCGTACACGGCCTCGGCGACTGCGCTTGCAGGCATATTCTCGAATCCGAATCCCACTCACCACCAAAACCGAACTGCCCCTCGTGATACCGACCATAGATCGTGTCCGCAGGCGTTACCTGAGCGTCCTCGACCGCTGGCAGATCGTAGAGGTTGTTGAAATCGGGTCCGTACTGCAAACCCTGGTGGTGCAGGTTTTCAGCAATGAAGCCGATCCGATTGATTTTCTTTTCCTCGAGCAAGCTCAGGCCATTGATGTCGCCGAGCTTGGTTGACTTGAACTGCGCCGTGTAAGGCAGGCCGACAACGACCTGAGAGAATGGCGCACCAGCGAGACCGGAGAGATCGAGCTCGCCCGGAGTACCGAAGATCGTCACCTGAGCCGTGCCCTTGTCGGCGCCGTCAGCCCATATGCTCACCGTGAGGCCCTGTAGATGATCGAGGCCGGTGAGCAGTGATGTCGGCGCGCCATCGTAGACGACATGCGAATCGACGCACTTGTTGATCGCACCGCCAATGGCCTCGGACTCGAGCGCCCACTTCTCGAGATAACGCTCCTCGCCCAAGCCGGAGGGTCCGGTGTTGCGGATCACCGTGTAATAGACCTGATCCTCCTCCCTGCCGGGGAGCACACAAACATCCTCGACCCACCCATTCGGCACGGAGTTATAGAGCCCCATCTCAATGTCGATCCAGCAGATCACATTTTCGAGCCTGTCGTAGACCAGCATCCCGACAGTGCCGTCCTCACGGACGCAATGAATGCGCACATCAGGTTTCATCTGCACGGCAATGTGCGTGATGCCGGCGACGTTGAAGTCCGGCGCGTAGACCGACAGATCGACGCTCTTGTAGTCCTGAACGTCGATGTCATACAGGAGCTCGTAAAGACGCTGCTCGGTGCGATCGACAAATACCGCCTTTGAGCTGATCGTCTTGATGTTGAAATTCGAGACCGTCAGCGGCTCATCGAAATTCGAGGATCTCGCCGACAGTGGGTTATTGCCGTCCATGCGCATCGCGGCGACGTTGTGTGAATTGTCAGTCGTGCCGATGAGCAGGCGCGCCATTGACAACAACCAGTTGATGTCGCGGATCGGGCCCTGGCCAATGGTTCTCGAGATCGTGCGCGCGTCGCCCTCGAGCTGGTCATCGAAGGACTCGAAATTATCGGACTCCGACAGGATGAGCTTCTCGTTGCCGCCCCACGCGAGCCGGCCCTCGTGAATCGCCACGGCTGACGGCCAGCCGGATTGATTCGACCACTCGCCCTCCCACCAGTCCTTTGTCGGCAGCAAGTTGCCGAACGGCTGCAGGACTCGCACTTTCGCCGTGGTCGAGCTCGTCACCTCGTAGACCCTGCAAATGCCCTGAATCGAGCCGCCGGAATAGTTCAGCGTGACCGTGACCGTGCCGCTGGTGTAATCGGCCACCTTGACGCCGATGCGGTAATAGATGATCTGACCGTCCTGACCATCGAGGAAGCTGGTGTCTGTCGGTGCAGTCCATGTGGTGCCTTGGTCATTCCACGGACCATCCTCGGTGAACGCGAACTGCAGCGTCACCGTCGCCGTGAACGTGCCCTCGATGATGATGCCGAAGCGGCGCGCCTCCTCGCTGCCGGTGACGCGGATCGGATTGGTCCACTCATCGGACGGCGGTGAGGTGATTGATTCAGTCACCACCTGACCGGAGCTCTCGAGACGGAACAGGGCGCCGTGATGTTGCGGCGCCTCGAAGTAAGGCGCGGTAGCGGTCAGGATGACTGGCGCCTGCTCGAAGCTGAGCGACCAGTCCGCATCGCCCTGAATCGCTGACACTGACATCGCAATCGGGCCGGTGTTCTGCACCTTGAACGGCCCGTTTTCCGGCCGGTAGGTGACGATGCCCCAGGATCGGGAATTGAAGCGGCGCTCGATTTTGCGCTGATCCGTGTCCTTGCAGGCGAGGTACATGACGTCGCCGGACTGGTCATAGCGCACGTTGAGGATGTCCTGATCGCTCGAGTACGGGTGGAAGAACAGCACCGGACCAGCGCCGGAGATGTTGATGTCGTTGACAAAGACGTTGTAGTCCTTGCCGTTCGCCAGCTCGATCCAGAAATCGCCGCCCGGAGTGAACTCAAAGTCGTAGGTGCCGCCGTTAAGAATCTGCTCGGGGATGTAGTCATCGTCGCCGGCGCTCGAGCCGACACGGAACACCGTGCCAGTGCCGCATGAGATCCTGATACCGTGCGCGACAAACTGGTCAGGCACGGCCACCGTAACCTGCTGCCGGATACGCGCGTAATTGGTGCCGTTGCCGCGCAGGATCGCGTTGATGCCGCCATCATTCCACGCGAACGCACCGGGATCCGAGGCGTCGATCCATCCGGTCAGGCCGCTGCCAAAACCGCCATTGGTGATCGTCGTCGAGACCGCAACGCGCTCGAGGAGCTGATCGTCAATACGGATCCGCGCGACACCGCCGGAATTGAGCTCGACCAGTGCCGTGTCATCGACGCCGAACACGAACGGAAGCTGACGCACTCGGTTGAGATCCTCGTAGCAGCTTCCGATGTAGGCGGTGCCGGGGCGCAGCATCATGGAGCCGAGTACCCTGGGCACGAAATTCTTTTGGATCTCGGCCGACATCGCCATGCGCTCGAGATCTACGCGCGCCAGCCCCCTCGAGGACACCACCCCTCGGTTGAAGGCGAGCAGCATTTTATCTTGCTTGGCCATCAGCCTATGAGCTGGCCACGGTTGCCGCGATCGCGACTGCCTCCACGGAACCCTTGCCGGCTACGCGCCCAACCGCCTTTCGGCGGGAACTTCGCCGGCGACTCCATCGCATCGGTAGCCTTGGCCTCGGCCAGCCATGTTTTCCACTTGCGCTCGAGCTCGCGCTCATTGAAGTCCATGCCGGTGATGCGCGGCGCCACCTTGTAGGCGAGATAGTGCTCGACCATCTCCGTGAAATTCGGCGGCCACAAGGTGAAGTCGGAACCCCACTGAGTGTCATCCGAGACGTAGGCGAAGTAGATCGTCTCCTGATCGCAGAATATCCACGCTCCCTCGTCCGAGTAGCGCGTGATCGGGATGTTGAAGTATTGATCGTGCGCCACCATGATCGTGCGCACGAAATCGGCTGGCTTGTCGAATGCGTACTGGTAGCCGAACGAGGGTGTCACCGATGGCGACGACCCCAATTCGACCGTGCGCTTGGCGAAATTCCACTGCCCCATCTGCAGGACACGCCGGACAAGATCGTTGTCCCATATGTCGTCGAGCTTGTAGCGCGGCTCACGGTTTTCGGTGAGATCTGCGAGCTTGCGCTCACCAATGATGCTGAGGGCACCATTGTAAAGCGTCAGTTTCGTCGGCATATCAGTCCTCCAAAGGGCCAGCGCATCCCTGCGCTACTGTTCAATCCTAGATCGGCTCACCGCTCGGTAGCCGCTTGGTGGTTCGCGGCCCATCGTGCAGCCAGTGGCCGCGTCTCAAAGCCGTCTTTGAGTACGCGGTCGCCGAGGCGCACACGCCACTTGTAATGCGAGCCGGCAAACTCGATGTCGTACTCGCTCGGTGCATCCACGGATGCCACCATCGCTGACTTGTACTGGTAGAACTCCTCCTGCTCGACGATCGTGTAGTTCCGACCTGACGCGACGACATGCAGCACTTGCTTCCAGCTCATGTCATCCGGCATGACAACGATCGTGTCTCCTGGGCGAAAGTGCTGCGAGATGTGCTGCCAGTATTTCTCGTCGAGGGTCTCCTCCGGCGTCGTGCCGAGCTCGACGTTCACGCGCCACGGCGTATTGAACTCGGCCTGCAGGCCGAATCGCGACTGCGTTACTGGTGCTGATTTCGCGGGCGCCTCCGGTGCCGCTTCCTTTGCGGGCTCCTGCGTGACCTCCGGCTCCTTGGCCTCTTTGGCGGGCGTCTTTTTAGCGGTAGCTTCTTTGGGCATTGGTTTCTCCGAATAAACGAAAGGGCGACCCCAAGCCGGAGCCGCCCTTCGATTGTCGCGCAGTTTTACCCTCTACGGCAATTACGTGCCGTTAATCATCGTGACATCGCCGGCGGGATTGGTCGAAATATCGACCACCGTGACGAGGCAGAGATCAATGGTGCCGAGGTTGTCGTCAATGACGATAACCGTGTCACCGACACGAACACCCTTGTCGTAGCCGTCATCGACATAGGCGGCTGCGATTACCGTCGCAACCGGATCGTCGGAGCGATACGTGTGGATCGCCGAGCCGAGACCGGACGGATCGCCCGGAGCACCTTCTGCCGTGCCGACGCGAGGAGTGATTTGGTTCAGAGATGCAGACTTGTAAGCCATTACTCGTTACCTCCTTACGCTGCGGCCAGTGCAGACGAGTCATGCGCGCTGAGCACGATGCCGCTGTTCTGCAAGACCTGTGAGCCCATGTAGATCGAGCAACGGGCCCAGGAGTAGTCCTGCTCCTCGTCGTAACCTACCCGCATTTCCATGTCGTCGGCGTTGTAGGCATGGCCGATCGCCGACTTGTGGAAGAAGAAGCACGTTTCAGCCGCCGTGCCCTGACCGGGGAGACGCGGGTGAACGATCCAGTTCATGCCGAGCCAGCGGTACGTGACCGGCTGGTCCTTCCATGCCGGATCGGCGGCATCGAACGGGCCGTTCATGGTGTAGTCGCGGCTGGCAAAATCGTTCTCGCCCATCATGTACGCCTCGTAACCGGGCGTCACCAGAGCGGTGATCCAGCCATCCCACGGCACCTCGTTGTTGCCCAGGATCGTCTTTGCGCGCAGGGTGCGGAGCGTGTCGGCCGTGGCCGCAACACCGAGGTTCTGCGTACCCGTTGCCAGTTCGGCGATGATGTCTTGGTCAATCTTGCGATTGATGACACCCATCGTCGTCTTTTGCATGATGGCGCGCTGGTTGCCCTGCGAGGCAAAGATGTTGAAATCGGTCTTGCGCACGAGATCGTGCCACTCGACCAGCGTTGCAACGGGCTGCGACAGGTTATCGCCGCGAGCCGGGATCAGGCCGTTGACGCCGCGCGTCTTGGCCGTAGCGTTGCCGGAATCAGCTACGAGGAAAGTCGCCTGATTGCCCTTGATGACCGATTCGGTGGTCGTCGAGGAACGCAGGAGCGACTGTAGCTGCTCGAAACCCGCAATGAACTCTTGCCGGTATTGAATCTGAAAAGCAGTTTCAGCCATTGAGGCATCCTCCAAACAATGAAAAGTCCTTTTCCACTGGTCGGGTTAGCCTGCGTGTGGCTTCACAAGGGTTGGCTCAGGACGAGGGCCTTGCTCTGCCGGCAGGGGCCGGAATGCCGGGGCCGCGAGTGCGGGTTGGCCGGCGATGTGGTTCAGCTCGGAATTTACGCTCGTTTCTTTTTCCGGTCAACTCCCTTGCGGAAGCCGCCGGTAGCGTAGTACATCGCGACCTGTCGCTTTGTGAACTTGCGACCACTCGGTGAGCGGTAGGCGTTGCGTCCTGTTTTCCTGAAAGGCACGTATGTCACCATCCCTGCCGTTTCGCTCATAGGTAGCGATCCGGTACGTTGACGTCCTTGATGTCCACTTTCTTCTTGCCACGCCGGCGAGCCCGCTGGCCTTGAGTGGTCTTGAATCCGGCCGCCTCGCCCTTGTCCTCACCACGGCCCATCAGCTTGCGGTGGAGCTGAATCTGCCGCGATACCGGACCCGGAGGCGCCTTGGCGCCGAGAAGCCCGCTCACGGTGACAACGGCGTGACGCCGCCTCCCATGCGCCGGACGCGCCGGGGCCTGCCGGGACGACGCGGCGGCTGGCCACCCTCGTCATCGGCGCGGTCTCGAGCCGTCACATTGCTGCCCTGGGTGCCCGATGGCGGGCGAATCCCGGTGTAGCGCATGGATCCCTGAATGGTGCCGTAACGCGCCTTGTTCACGGCCTTTTTCAGCAACGAGCTCATCCCTAACCTCCTATTTTGACTCGGCTTTTAGCCTCAGATCGTACAGATAACGCAGGCGCTCCTGCGCCTCGGTGTCCTTGTTGTACTCGCTGCGCTTGTCGCGCATGTACTTCTCGAGATCCGCGATCTCGTCATTCAGCGCCTTTTGCGCATCGCCGCCGCTCGGCACGATCGCGCTCAGCGGATCCACGGTACGGGCGAGCTGCACCCACCCCTCCATGATCTCCTTGACGTTGAAAATGCTCACGCCATCGGGGTCGCGCGCATTCAGGAACCGCTCGGCCGCCTCCTCGCCGAACGTCTTTTTCACGAGTGCCGTGGCAAGATTGATGTTCGCCTTGTAGTCCTTGCCCCACTCCTCGCGGAGCTCCTGCTGCAACGCCTGATTGTGCTCGCGGTCGATCTCGACAAGATCGTCCTGCGACTGCTCCATGAACTTGTTGTACCAGCCGAGCGCCACATGCGCGGCCTCCGGCGGCATGTTGTTGGCCAGGAGCTCGCCGGCGAAGTCCTCGAAGATCTCGCGATCGTCGTCACCGATCACCAGCCCATCGGGCAGGTTCTCGAGATAGCCCTTGGCCTCGGTCGGCAGGCCATGCTCCTTGCGCCAGTCGGCCAGCTTCTCCTCCTCGATGCCCTCCGGCGGCTTCGGCAGGCCAGTCTCCGGCGGCTGGTTCAATTCGCCCGAGCGGATCTTCTGCTGCGCCTCGCGGTAGCTGTTCGCGAAATCGCCCGGAGACTTGAACCGCTGCAACTGCTCCATAAATTTCTCGTCGTCGCCAGCAAAGTCCGAACGCCAGTCGTGCGAGCGCATCTTCGAGAACTCGTCGAGCAGCGCCGCCGGTGAATCGAAGTCCTTGACCAGCTCGAGCTTCTCGGCGTCGTCGCCAGCAAAATCGGATTTCCAGTCGTCGTTGATCGGGTTGTCGAGGTTCTCTGCGGGGTCACTCATTGTCAGGATTCCTTGTACTTATTTTGTCGGGGTCCGTCCGTGTCGGGGCCGCTTTCAGCATCCATACCAGCGTCGTGCCGACGAATCGCTTGCCCTCGGCAAACGCCGTCGCGTGTGAATCTCCGGGCCGGTAACTCACATCGTGAGTGCCCGATGCCCGAATCAGGTAATCGAGACACATGCGCTGCTGCCTTTCCGTGGCCTCGCCACGCCAGCAAGCACGTAGCGCCTGTATCTCGGCTTCCGTGTAATCCGGCCGCTCAAGTGGATCCTTGTGCGGCCGGCAGTCCTCGATCTTCTCCTGAATCGCCACGCTACGCTACTTTCTCCTGCGCAGCCGCAAACTGATTCGCCGCCGTGGCCTGCGTCTTGGCCAGCTCGGCCTCCTCCTCGGCACGAGCCTGCTCGGCATTCGAGCGAATGATCTCCTGGGCCGCGCGCTCGGTACGGATGTGCTTGTGCTTCACACCGATGCCCTCGAGCGCCGCGCGCAGGGCCGAACCGCTGTCGTAATGCGCCAGCGCAGTCGGATCCATCTCGAGCGCCACCCGAATCAGCTCCGCTGACTCCATGAACGTCGATGCGTCCTTGCGCTCGATCGCCTCGTGCAATGGCGACTCGAACCGGAAGTGAATTTCGCGTCCTTGGAGCTCGCGCGGCATGTCCTGCACGGATCCAAAAACGCCAGCGCGTAGGAGGGTGTCGAAGGTATCTTCGCAAAGTTGGCCGTTGTACTCGTGTTCCATCGGCTCGAATAGTGGTAAGGCTGCCCTGACATACTCCTCCACGCGCTGACCGACCTCGAACGCTGTCATGTCGCCCTCCGGCGGCGGCAGCGTTAGCTTGTTGATGTAAAACGCCTCAGCGAGCATCGCCATCTGATTGTCGCGCTCGTTGTAGCCCTGCGGCAGTCCGCGCCGGTCCTGCGTGATCGGCCGCAATACGTCACCCTTGCGCTCGTCGTACTCGACATCAGCCCATGTGATGCCGCCCGAGTAGAGCTGAATGTCACCGCGAATCGCATCCTGCGTCGCAATCATCGGCGGGCGCACACTCATCTCGCCAGCCTCGAGCAGCGTCAGGCTCATCGCCTGCAGCAAACGCGCGTCCGGCAAACCGGCCACGGCCGCCGGCGAATACGCATACTGCGAGCCCGATACCGTCTGCCAGCGCGGCAACGTCACACCCGAGCTCCACGCCGGATGCTCATTGATGATGTGGCTGTTCTGCACATCGAGGTACACGATCATCCACGGATAACCGGCACCCTGATCCATCTGCCCCGCGTAGACGTCACTCGTCACCGCGAGCCTCATGCAATCGACCTTGCTGAGATTCTGGTCCTTCTTGACCTTGTCGATGTTAGGGTGCATCGCGCCAGCACCGAACATCGCTTTCAGCTCCTTGATGCGCGGCTGCCACTTGATGTAAACCTCGCCGACCTGCTGGTCAGCGCGCTCGGCCCAGGCTACGTCCCTGAGATGCCAGCACCGATAAAGAAGATGCGGCGACTCGGTGTGCCAGTTCACATCGCGCGTGATGCAACACTGCCCGAACGCCGCGAAATCCGCGTCACCCTCGGCCGTCGCGCGCACGAATTGCGACTTGCGATCGTACATCGCGCGACGCATTCGCTTGCCAGCCTCGTCGAGCCAGATCTTGCCGGGGATCGGCAGCTCGTCGTAATCATCGACGATGATCTGAAACCACTCTTTCTTGCGCGGCCGCAACATGGCGGCGAAGGAATTGCTCAAATCCCGGTGAACCAGGATTGGATACGATGAGTAGAGATGCTCGGCGAACTCCTCGCCCACGTAACGCCGAATCGTGAAATCCGCGCGCTGCGGGTAGAAATTCTCCGCGATCTCCTGCCACAGCGTCGTGATGGCCTTTCGCTCCTTGAAAAGCTGCTCGCCACGAGCAATGAGATCCTTGGGTCGCATCATCCGAGTGTCTCATCGGCTTCGGTAAGAATGTTGGAGGTGCGAGAGCCGCGACGCTTGGCGGCCTTGCGCCGCTCGTTGCGGCGAATGTACTCGTCATCCGGCATCTCCGCTGACTGGTAGATCTTGTCGAGTGCGGCCTGCTGCTTGGCTTCCTTCTCCATGCGCCGCTCCTTGTTGGTCTTGTAGCCCTTGCCGAGCGAGAAATTGACCAACCGCTTGCCGGTGTTTTTTAGTCCTGACATCAGTGCCTCCTTACGCGAGCCCTCCGTGGCCCCATGTTCACGGCCGGCCGCCGATTTTTGCCGATGATACCCCCGCGTTGATCGCTGCGCCATTCGCCGAGGTGCGTAATCGCCTTGTCACCCGCACTCCACGACTGCACCACCGCATCGCCACGATCCGGCGAACGACCGAGCATCTCCACAACGTCACGCTTCGACGTCACCTTGATACCGTTCGGCGTCAGCTCCCACGACAACGCCGTGAGATCCGCAACGAGCTTCTGATCGTCCGGCAACATGATCGGCGAACCACCATCCTGCTCAGGATCGAGCGCCTCCATGAATTTCCAGTACACCTCGGCGCGCTTGTTGAAAAACTTGAGCATCTTCTCCTTGGTGCGCGCCGATGACTTGTCCATGCCCACATGCCGGATACAGCGCACCCCGTTCTCCTCAAGATGCGCAAACGCCTCCGCACCGTTCATCTCACCGCAGTCAATCACCGGCAACGCGCCATGCTTGCGGTACTTCAACACCAGCGCCGCCACATCGCGACCGTGCGGCGTCTCCACCCCCGGCACACAAATCAGATCGGGATAAAAACCGTCATATCTCGGCGCCAGCACCGTCTCATCCTTGGAGCGCGCCGCGTCCACACCAATCGCGCACATCGGCACCCCACGCGGCGGCTGACCATTGCACTCGCGCCAGCGATTCTGCGCCGCATGAATCCACGCCGTCGAAATGAGCTGATCCGGCTCGTCCTGCCGCGCCGCCATGAAATTGCCGTCACGAATCGCCGATCGCAACGGCTCCTGCAACGCATCGAGCTGCGCCGCGTAATTCGTGCGCGCCAAAAACGGATTGTCAGCCAGCCGGCCCGGAATGAACGTGCGCGACTGCGGAATCAGGTAAATCGGCTCCCCTGTCACCGGATCGGTACGACCCGACTCGATCTTCGAGTCCGGCCCATCCACCCACAAATCGAAACTCTTGCCATCCGAACCCACCATCGTCACGCACCACCGCAGCTCCCCAGGAGCCGCCGGATTGTCGTAACGATTGTCGAGCCACGGCGCAAACATCGGAATGATCCAATCGCCCGCGCTCGAGGTCGGAGGATTCGACGCCAATACCGTCCGACAACGCTGCTCAGGATCGGCCGAGCGCACCCAACCCATCAAAAACCGCACCTGCGCCTCGCGGTTCTGAACCACCTCGTCAATCGCCAGCAAATCGTGCGCCTGACCCTGCCAGTGCTCCTCATCCCCCGGCTTCGCCAAACCACCAAAATCAATCACCCGACCATTCACCGTGGTCAGCCTCGGCGGCAACGAACCGTTGTAACCCTTGTCCGTGCCGTTGATCTCTTTCGCGCGATCCGTGATCGCCGTCAGATCCACATAGTGCTTGCGCACAATCAACGATCGCTTGTGATGCTCAAACGCCAGCCCGAGTATCAGATCCGTCTTGCCCGACCCTCCCGAACCGCCATACAACAACACATCAGCCTTGCAATGCACCGCCTCAAATTGCGGCCCCGGCGACGGCACCCACATCTTGCCCTGGCTGCGCGCATCTATCAGCGAATCCAACTCCGCTCGAGCCTCCGGCGTCATCGACCGATACGACGCCAATAACTCGTCAATCACCGCATCGCTCACCCGCGCTCCTCCCACATCGCAAACCGATACCACCTCACCATCGTCTCAACCGGCGACGCATTCAACTCCGACACCAAATCGTCCGCAATCAGCGGGCTCACCACCAACAACCGCCGACACCGATCCATGTCCTCCACCGGCAACGGCCACGCAAAACTCGGATTCTCAACCTGAATCACCTCCACACCCGAACGACGCGGATCCACAAAAACCAGCCCAAATCCATCAGCCGGCTTCTGCCGCTTCAAGCCCTCAATAAACTCCTCACAGCCAATCACTTCGGACGCTCTACACACCGCCATACCGCTCCAAAACGCGCCTCCTCGCGGGCATCTGCATCAGCTTGGCGGGCTGCCTCAGCCTCACATGCCTCCAAGGTGCGATACACCCCAATCTCGACCGGCGCCGAAATGGGACCGCCCGGAAGAACCAACCAAAACCAAAGTGCATATTCGAGCATTATTCACCTCCACGCGGGATTTTTTCGGAAAATCGTGGGGAGGATGGTGCAGCAGCAGCCCTGGCCGCGCCACAGCGGCCCCCCGCCGTGGGATAAGGAACCCTATCACGATCCATCGCCATCGCCGTCGCTGTCCTTACTCATTGCCCCCGGCTGCGGTTCGCCCTCCGAGGTGGGGCGGGCAGGGTCGCCGGCTTGGCTGCCCTCCTCGGCTGCATTATGCAGTCGGCCGGCCTGCCCCTCGATCAAGGCCCCGGCGCGCTGGTCCTCAAGCATGAACGAGGCGAGCCGGCGCATACGCTCCCGGTCGTCGAGGGTCACGAGGTGCGCCACTGCCCCGGTGTGCTGGTGCTCCACCTTGTCGGCGTACCGGGGCGACAGCTTCGACATGAGGAACTTGCGAGCGTCCACCATGAGGCGGGCACGGCCGACGTTGGCGTGATTCGGCGAGCCGTCCGGCAGTAGGTCGCCGGTGTCGTCGTCCGCTATCGTCAGTAGCTCATCGGCCATTGACTCCATGCCATCGGCCCGCGCGCGCATGTAATCGTCGTCGAATTGCGGAAATCGGCGCCGCCACTGGTGGACCGTTTGCCGTGCTGGCATTCCCGGTGTCCTGCATATTTCGGTCAGTGTTTCGCCCTCGCTGAGCCGCGCGCAGATAAGAGCGCCGACGCTTTCCCGGTAGGTGGTGGGTCTCCCTCCCTTGTGTGAGTTGCTGCCTGCCGGGTCGGTTTTCGTTTGCGCGTCAGTGTTTTGCATAATGCACCCTATGCCTGCCGGATTGCCGGGAATTCTACTCCTCAGCCTAGCCGCTTGACATCCCGGCACATTGTGCCTCAGAATCCGCGATGCTCCCTCAAACGAGCGAGCCGGCCCTCACTAGGCCGACACTACAACGCGAGGACCAACACCATGACTGTCACGAAACGCACCCCTTGGACGGCTGCCGAGAATCTTGCGCTTTGCCGCCTTTACTTCGACATGCTCGACCGAGTCCGGCGCCGCGAGGACTACAACAAGGCCGCCATGATTCGCCATATCAGCCGCAGCAACGGCCCCGGCGATACCGGACCACTAGCCGGCCGCAGCCGGGGAAGCATTGAGGCCAAGCTGATGAACGCGAGCGCCTGCCATGCCGATATGGCTGGCGGCGACAAGGCGATGACAATGGACGGCCACGGCTATCGCTGCCTGCCCAACTATCAGCGGGCACTCAGGGACGCCATGCGCGCCGAGCTTGACCGCCGCAGCGCCGAGCGCGCCTATGCTGCCGACGCCGCCGAGTACAACGCGACGCAGGTACGCCGCAACGTGGAGGCGAAGCAATGACCAGCGGCCGCCTGATTCGACTGGACCGGCTGAACGTGACCCGCTTGGCTGCCGACTACTCGGCAGCCGTGCGGGCCGCACTGACCGCCTCGCAGCTTCTCAACGTGCGAAACGGCGACGCCGTGGCCGCCGACTACATCGACACCGGCGAGCTACTCGCCGAGGCGGTCTATACGCAGCGCCCCGGCGCCGAGTCGATCGCCGACTATGGCGACGAGATCGCAGCGGCCGAGGAGCGCGCCAGCGCCAGCGGCTACCACCTGAGCCGCGTACTCGTCGGCTGCGAATTCTCGGGCACTGTCCGCGATGCTTTCGCGGCCGCCGGCCACGACGCCACAAGCTGCGACATCCTGCCGACCGAGTCGCCGGAGGGGCAGCACTACACCGGCGACGTTCGGGACATTATCGGCGACGGCTACCACCTCGCCATTTTCCACCCACCCTGTACCTACCTCGCCGCCTGCCAGCTTTGGCGCTGCCAGCGTGACCCCGAGCGCGAGGCCAAGCGTATCGAGGCGCTCGACTTTGTCCGCGATCTCATGGCGGCGCCGGTCGAGCGGTGGGCGCTTGAAAATCCGGTGGGCTGCATCGGCACCGAGATACGGCCGGCCGACCAATACGTGCAGCCCTACGAGTACGGCCACGACCACAGCAAGAAAACCGGCCTATGGTTGCACGGCCTGCCCAAGCTCGAAGCGGACCCCGCCGACTATGTCGCGCCCCGCCTCGACACCTACAAGGGCAAGCCGGTTAAGCGGTGGGCGAATCAGTCGCCATGCGGCGCCGACCGTATGGGCCCGAGCGACGACCGAGGCCACAAGCGGAGCCGATTCTTTGCCGGCATAGCGCGCGCGATGGCCGACCAGTGGGGCGGCGTCGCAAGCGTCGCGAGGCGGGCGGCCGAGCCGCTGGCCGAGCCGGTACAGCTTGCCCTTATCTGAGGGCACCACCAAGCCGCCGCGCGCCGGCGGCTTGTTAGTGCTTTCACAACAGCGGGCCCAGGGTCCGCGACAACGCGAGGAGTAAGACAATGACAACACTGAAAGGCTTAATGGTTTTCGTGCAGGGCATGGATTGCACCGCCGGCGGCGTCACCAGCGGCAAGCGTCACGCCTGCCTGATCGGCGACGGTATGCCGGAGATATTCGAGGCGCGCGACGATATGCCGGCGCTGGCGCTGGTCTATGACCTCGACCCGCAGGGCTGCGCCAGTGGCTACATGCTGGCGGCGTCGCCGCAGTGGCTCGGCGAGATCGGCCAGCTTGACCGCTACGACGCGGACGGCCGGCCGCTTTGCTACGCCAAGCAGCACAAGCTAATGCGCGCCAAGGCCGTCCCGGTCGATGACAACGGCCGGCCCCGCCTCGGCGGTATGTTCGGCGGCCACTACATCGACACCAGCGACAGCCGAGGCCCGAGCGCCTCGCCTATCCCCGTTTTTGACCGCTTCGAGGTGTGACCGATGGCCTACGAGAAAACCCGAGTATTCCGCATCGCGGGCCGCCAGTGGCGCGCCCGCAAGGGCTTGACCATTAACCCCCGGCGCAAAGTCTACAACGACCGGGGCGAGTGGGTCCGCGCATGGTACGCGCAGCCCTGCGATAAATCCGAGGAGTGGCGGCCAGTCGGCCGCACCCTCGGCGATCTCACCTATTGGATTCAACGCGAGGAGTCACGACATGCGAACCCTTAAACCGTTCGAGTATCAGCTAGACCGCGAGACATGGGAGGAGCAGCGAGCCGCCGGCCGCTATAACCCCGCCACTGTCGTCATATGGCGCGGGCACCGCTACGCCATCGGCGCCGGCACCGGCGACGACCTCGATCTATTCGAGGAGGGCGGCGCGCTCTACGTGCTGGCCCGCCGCGATTCGCTCGGCTATGCCGGCCTTGAGGTGTTCCGCGACGGCGAGCGCATCGCCGACACGTTCACCGACTACGAGGAGCAGGCCGAATACATTAACGGGCTGAGCGCCATCTATGCCGCGAAGCGGCTGGCCAATTGGTGCGACGCCGAGGGCGGGGAGGCTTACGGCTATGACTACTAGCGCGGTGGAGCTACTGCGGGAGCAAGGCGCCCGCACCCTGGGCCGGCGTGTCGGCTGCATCATGCAGTCGGCGCGGCCGGTAGACGAGCAACTAGCCGGCGCCATTGTCGAGATCGCGCAGCGAGCGCGCGAAAAGGCGACCGGCTCGACCGCGTGGACGCTGGCCGAGTCGTTGCAGCTTATCGCCGACCTCGAAGCCGAGGAGCGACGCCTCGACCGCTGGCTAACAACGCAGGAGGCGCGGCTATGAGGTACAGCGTCATACATTGGGGCTATTCGCCCCCGCGCGCCGGCATGGCCGGCAATACGTGGATAACCCGCAGCGAGGCCGAGCACCGCGAGGCAATGGCCGAGATTCGCCGCCTTGGCGGCTACGTCCACGACTGGCATTAGTGCCCCCCTCAAGCCGCCGCGAGTCGGCGGCTTGGTGGGTCGCATTGGACCCGTAACCCTTACGCGAGGAGTAAGAGCATGAACGACTACCAGAAAGAACGCGCCGAGGAGCGCGCATATATGCGGGAGCAGCTTGCACCAGTAGCCGAGGCACTCGGCAACGGCTGGCAGCTTGACCCCGACCCCGAGGAACAGGACGCATGGAGCCGCTGGCACTATTTCAGCAACGGGCAAGGCCGGCAGATAGTGGCCGAGGTGGTATGGAACAAGCCCGACCGCTTCGAGTTCCGCGCCCTGGGCTGGCCGACTTACGCCGACCCCGATGGCCGCACGATGACCGTGGACCCCTCGACAATGTGGAACCCGAAAGAGTCGCGGCCGGTTATCTCGTGCGCCCGTTCAAGGACTCCCGAGGCTATCGCGCGCGACATCGAGCGCCGGCTATTGCCGGAATACGAGCGCCTTTATGCGAGGGCCGAGGAGATCGCAGCCGACCGGCAAAAGAGCAGCGACGGCGAGGCCGAGCTTATCGACTTGCTATGGAAAGCAACGCGCGACACTCACAACGAGCACCGGCAGGCCGACCGGCCCTATTTTGTCCGCGAGATCGAGGGCGGGCCGTTGACGATTGAATACCGCAGCCCCGGCAGCGTAAAGATTGACCTCAGCGCCCGCGAGATGGCGGCCGTTATCGAGTTCCTGCGCGACTACCGCGCGAAGGAGGCGAAAGATGCGGCTTAGTCTTGAGATCGAGGGCAACGGCTCCGCTTTCGCGGACGGCGGCGAGACTGAGACGGCGCGCCTGCTACGGCAGGCCGCCAACCGTATCGAGGCCGGCCATGACTGCGGGAACCTGCTCGACATTAACGGCAACACTTGCGGCGCGTGGAGCTTCGAGGCTACCGCGCCGGAGTCTGCTATTTGTCCCGACTGCGGGACTTGGGCCGAGCCCGACGCCATCGGGCAAACGTGCAACGAGTGCGGCCGGGGAATTATCGAGGCCGACGATTTCTAGGAGGTACGCCATGACAATCAGCAAGACACTCACCGAGCCCCGCGAGGGCGAGGCTCGGCAGGTATGGGCGCAGCGCGAGTATGTCGAGGCGCTCGCCCAGGGTCTCGGCTTCGCCGCGCACGGCGACCGCTGGCTTTACTACGACCGAGAAGCAAGGCGGGGCACGATCCTGTACCCGTTCAGCAATGGCGAGGGCTGCCAGCGGATCGAGGCACCCATAAGCAACGGCCTCGACTGGATCGAGCAGCTTGCGCGCTACTGAAACCAACAAGGGCGCCGGCACAGTGTCGGCGCCCGTTCACGCGAGGAGTAACACGATGAAATTTTACGTTTTGTTCATTTATCAGGATGTCGAGCCCACGCTCTACGGGCCCTATGACGACCCCGACCAGCGCGACGCAAAGGCGCTAATCCTGCGCCAAGACGACCCCGACGATCTCCCGAGCGGTATCTATCCGGCCGAGATCGACGAGGCGGGCGACTTGCATATCGGCACCTATTCGGGCGCGTTTTTCGACAGCGCCGAGGAGGTGCAGCCATGAGGTTCATACATATCAGCGTTGACACTCACGCCGAGGCTTTCGATGACCGCTTGAGCGAGGAGATGGCGCACGTACTCAACGCGCCGAAGCTAATCAATACGCTGGCCGACTCCGAGGCCGGCACGGCGATACTGCGCACCTCCGAGGGCGAGGAGTGCGGCACCGCTTGGGTTTCCGATAACTGGTTCAACGGCTCCGGCCCGCGAGGCAGTATCGAGGAGACCAACCAGCGGCGCGCCGACTTCGCGGCCGCCGTGCTGCACCTCCTCGAAGCTGAGGAGGAGTGGAGCGCCGACACCCTGGACGAGATCGCGAGGCTTGCGCGCGAGCGTGACCTTGCCCACTGCGACGCGGCCGGCATGTTCCGCGAGGGGCTGCCGCCGCCGCCGCCGTGGATGATTCTCACCGAGTGGAGCGAGGGCGATCATCCCGTTAAGTGGGAATACAAGTACCTCGGCGACGGCGAGGCCCTGCACCGCATTACCTACGGCAAGCAGGCGACAGAAACCACCAGCGACACCGACGCGGCCAAAGAGTTCGGCTATTGCGTCCGGCACTCGCTCGAATGTATTGGCGCATTTTCGGAGGGTCCACGATGAAACCGACACACGTATCTATCAGCAAGGGCAAGGGCGAGCCCGCGACAACATGGCGCCTCGGCAATCCATTGCCGGGGCAGCAGATTCAGTGCATAGGCGATGACGGCCTTGTGCATCGGGTCTGCCACTGGCAAAGCTGGTTCGAGGTGGGAACAGTCGTGTTCACCTCGGGCGAGCGTCACCACTTCCACGGCCCAGGACAGGCCAAGCACCGGAGGGCGAACCAATGACGAGACTATGCGAGAAGTGCGGCGACCCGATTTTTGAGGTGTTCGCCGCCGCCACTGGCGAACCAATTTGCTGCGACTGCTACGAGGGCGACGTTGACCCGCTGCATTGCGTACAGCAGGACGCATTCGTGCAGGGCTGGTATGCGGCCATCGAGCAGCGAGACAAGGAGGATCGCGAGGCAGGCGTCACCGATGACGCGCTTGACGATTTCATGCTTACTTACCCAGGAGGCGAGCCATGAGCAATTGTTGCCACCACTGCGACGACCGTCGCGAGCTTGACCGGCGCCGAGTAGACGCCATCGAAACCATTAGCTGCCTATGGCCGCCGGACTCGGAATACTCCGAGACGGCCGCCGAGGGCCGGCAATACCTGCTCGACGCGCTGGCCGTCGAGTGGCGTAGTCTGCCGGTCCCGGTGCTCGAATATATGGCAAGGCGGCAGGCCGCAAGGGAGGCGCGGTGAAACCCAATCCGGCCGAATACAATCCCGATCCTGAGTACCTGCGCCAGCTAATCGCCAGCACTGGCAAGACTCAGCGCCAAGTGGCCGAGGAAATACTTGGCTGCTCGGAGCGGGCTATTCGCATGTGGATCGCCGGCGACCGCCGCTTTCCCTACGCCGTGCAATTCACGCTAGAAGCGGAAGTCCTCGGGGTTCTCTGACTCGCGGAACTTTGCGGACTCGGGCACACGGACGAGCCCGAGCCGCTCGCGCGGGTACTCAGCCGAGGCAGGCTGTAGCACGAGGCAGTCGCCGGGGCTGAGTTGTAGCGACCAGCGATGATAGCGGCCCTGAATCAGCAATTGATTCCCCGGAGCCGGCCGCATACGGACCTCGAAGCCCTCAAGGAACCGCGCGATCTCGTCCTCATTCTCGACCCGCCATTGCACCCAGGGAATGCCGCTCGGCAGATCGCGAGGCGCGTCTATCTTGGCGGCTGGTCCTCGACCCATCTTTGACATAGGCGATCAAACCTCTCCGGCACCGAGTTCCGGTCCCGAATTCTGATGAAATCTCCACAAATCAAGGCGAGGCGGGGAAACAGCGGATTTTTCTTTACGCTTCGCTCGACCGTGTAGTGTAGGCATGATTCAGCTCGATCCATTCTATTCGCAGCTTGCGGGCAATGTTCCGGGGCATTGTATAGTCAGGCCACGGCGACTCCAAGTACCAGCCGATGACGAGATCCTGCAAGGGTAGCAGCACCGTGACCTCGTCGCCGAAGTGCTCCTCGAACACTCGCCGGCCCCAAGCAAGGCTAGGCCCGAATTCGCCGGACATCCACTGCCGAGTTCTTCCAGGGTGACAAGTGCCGAAGTGGTGCCATGCGCATAGCCCTATCGTCGCATCGTGTTCGCCCTCAAGGCGGCGCCCCGCATCGGTGACATGCTCGATGCTCGTATGCACATCGAGGTAGCCGACACAGGCGCAAGGCAGACAGCCAATGGCCTCCTTGATGATCTTGAATCGCTGGCGGTGCGAGACCTTGATCGGCGCGGTTTTACCTACCATGAGGCAGGCTCCCCTTGCCGACCGCCTTGGGCCGGCGGGCATTGCCGCGCGTTTCGAGTGGTGGGTGGATCTTCCATTTCCAGTCCTTGAGGTACTGCTCGATCCGCTTCGGCGACCAGCCTCGGCGCTGTAGCTGCCGGCGCTTGGCCTCAATACTCGGTAATGGCATAGCCCATCGCCTCCATGAGTGCTTTCTTGATCTTGTAGACTTCCGTGCGGAAGCCGCTTTGCATTTTCACATCCTCGATGACCAGCTTGGATCGCTCGAGATCGTGATACTCGAAGTCAGCGACGTAGGTGAGGTGCCGGCCGTTCGGGTAGCCAGCCGAGCGAATCTTGATCGGTGTGCCGCCGATGGTGATGGCATACCGTGGATGCACCGTGAGATCTCGGATCACGCCGGCGCGCTGCATGAGTAGCAGCTCCTCGTATCGCTTGAGCTCCCGCTTCGAGTCGCAGACCGTGCCGTCAGGATGCTTGTGCTTTTCGATGTTCTGGTAGCGATCCGGCTTGCGCCGTGGATTCCTGACTCTCGGCCCTTTCTTTTTCATCGTGTTTCCTCAGCATCATGCGGACAAAATCGAGGCAGATCTCGTAGTCCCTGCTCTTGCGGTGATGGTCGGGGATCTC